>Ga0334884_1000839_pt1 | contig 52187 bp, 45 predicted proteins | sample GraSluR1_MG_7_FD_207215 | JGI IMG/M metagenome (GOLD analysis project Ga0334884, IMG submission 207215) | Sludge microbial communities from methane-producing bioreactor in Wageningen University, Netherlands - Granular Sludge_12_05 R1 | ecosystem: Engineered > Bioreactor > Anaerobic >... | reverse complement strand
CTCGGCTTATGGGGTATTAGCAGCCGTTTCCAACTGTTGTCCCCCACCTGAAGATAGATCCTCACGCGTTACTCACCCGTTCGCCACTAAAAATACACTTCACTTTCCGCAAGCAGATTGTTCCATGCATCTTCCGTTCGACTTGCATGTGTTAAGCACGCCGCCAGCGTTCGCCCTGAGCCAGGATCAAACTCTCCATAGAATTCTTCTATTACAAAGATCCTACAGATCTCGTCTGCCTGATTCTTTGAGTACTGCTGTTCAAGATCGTTATGCTTGATGCACGCTGTATTTTGTTTTCAAGGTTCGTGCGCCACTGCTTCGTGGCGGCGAGAGGTACTATATCACGCTTCTTTGAGCTTTGCAACCCCTTTTTTTCGGACTGTGCTATAATCCCCAAAGAGTCCTTGAAATATCCCTCTTTACCCCGCATCTGGGAAGGTTTTTTTGCTGCAGAAAAACCTCGACACAGCCTCTCCGGAGGGCTCGCAAGAGATGGAGAACACCACAATAAAGGAGATTGATGTCTGCCCATGAGAAGATCTGACAGGAATGCGCAAAGATCCCATGCCCCTGCGGGGGAAGCTTCCTCCTCCGGAAGATCCCGAAAACAACCCTCTGAAGAGAAGGAGAAAAAAGGGGGAGGATGTTTTTTCTTCTGTCTTACCGCCCTGCTCCTACTTCTCCTTATGGGAGTGGCCGCCGCCTCTCTCTGGGGAGTCCTCTACGTGCGCAAGCTGAGTGCGGATCTTCCCGGCACGGATGAGATCATCCATCATAAGCCAAGCTTGACCACCGTTTTGTACGATCGCCACGGAGAGGTGATTGCCCGGTTGTACGAGGAGAATCGAAAGTGGGTTCCTTTAGAGCAGATCTCCCCCTGGATGACCCAGGCTGTAATCGCTGCGGAGGACGCCAATTTTTACCGCCACGGGGGGCTCGATTTTCGAGGGATCGGCCGGGCACTTCTCGTTACCCTGGCACACAAGGGGATAAAACAGGGCGGAAGTACCATTACTCAACAGGTAGCCCGCACTCTCTTTCTGACCCAGGAGCAAACTCTGGAACGGAAAGCCAAGGAGGCAATCCTCGCCTTCCGGCTGGAAAAGCTCTTCTCTAAGCAGCAGCTCCTTGAGATGTATCTTAACTCTGTTCACGTGGGGCACGGGGCCTGGGGGATTGGGGCGGCCTCCCAGATTTATTTCGGCAAGGCCCCGAACCAACTCACTCTGGGAGAAGCCTCCATTATCGCGGGCATTCTCCCCGCTCCGGGAAGATACAGCCCCTACCGCTCTGAAGATGCTGCTCGAAACCGCCAGCAGTACGTACTACGGCGTATGACTGAACTCGGCATGATCTCCCCGGAACAGGCCGATGGGGCGGGGGCAGAAGAGCTTCACCTTGTGGGGCTCAAGGAGAAGACTCTTGAATCATCCCGGGCTCCCCACTTCGTCTCACACCTTCTTTTCAAGGATCTTCTTCCGAAGTACGGAAAGGACCAGGTCTACCGGGGAGGGTTGAAGATTTACACAACTTTAGACTTAACTCTGCAGGAGATAGCAGAAAAAAGCCTTCAGGAGCTTCGCACCGAGGGTGCTCTGGTGGCGTTGGATGCTGTGACGGGAGAGATTCTCGCCCTCGCGGGGGGTAAAAACTTCGAGGCCTCCAAGTTCAACAGGGCCACCCAGGCGTACCGTCAGCCGGGCTCTTCCTTCAAACCCTTCACATATCTGGCGGCTTTCGAATCCGGCGTACGCCCCATAGACCGCCTTCTGGATGCCCCTCTCTCTTTTGATAACGGATGGAGCCCCGGGAATTACGACGGAAAGTACAACGGCGAGACGACAATTGCGAATGCTCTCATCCACTCCTACAACACTGTGGCAGTTCGAGCAGCGGAGCTTGTGGGGCCGGACAAGATCATCGGGATGGCCCGACGTGCGGGAATTATCTCTCCACACCTTCCGCATGACCTTTCGGTGGCGCTGGGGTCAGCCAGCGTAACCCCTCTGGAACTGACTGCCGCCTACGCTCCTTTTGCCAACGGCGGATATCGCATAACCCCCTTTGCTATCCGGGAGATCCGCTCGGATACCGACCTGATTCTGGAGGAGAATGGCCCTCAGATTACCCAGGGAATCCCCGAAGATCTGGCGGTGATGATGCGCTCCCTTTTACAGCTCGTGGTGGAGTACGGCACGGGTAGTCGATGCCGCATCAAGGGATACGAGGTTTTCGGCAAAACCGGCACCACTAACGATTTCAGGGATGCATGGTTCGTTGGGGGCGTTCCGGGGCTCGTGGTGGGTGTCTATGCAGGTAACGACAATCACAGTCCTATCGGCAGCAAAGCCACCGGGGGCGTTGTGGCAGCCCCTATCTGGAGAGATTTTACAGGCCAGGCGGTGGAAAGGCTGGGAGTAGAGAAAAAGTTCCCTGCCCCCCCTGAGGGTATGGAGGCCATTACCATCTGCCGTACCACAGGGTACCGTGCTACCGAGGGGTGCCCAAAGGTAAGCGTTCTCATGCCCTCTCTGCTTACCCCTACCGCCCTCTGCCCTCTTCATGGAGGGAGCCTGGTGGAGGCGGAGAACGATCCCGAAGCACCGAAGCTCTACCTCGCCAGAGGGGATGATCTTCTTACGGGGAAATACGCTCTTGGAGCCCTCGCCTCCGCACCTCAAGGTGGAGAGGCGATTCCGGCTTTCTTTACCCAGCCCGTGCAGATTCCCCAGAGCGATCCGACGCTGCTTCCGGGAAACACTCCCCCCGCCTATATTCCCCTGCAGAGCCCAGGGGGAACAATAACCTACGAGGATAGATACAACGATCTGCTTCGGCAATACGGCCTTTCGGATTAGCCTTTAACCTTTCCTCTGTAAACAGGCAAAGAAACAGGCAACGATGCGATGCGAAAAGGGGCCCTTCCTATCCAGGAAAGGCCCCTTTTGGCTATTTCAATTTTACACTCGTAGCTACACTTCAGCTTACTTCTCTTGCAACGCCGCATGAGCCGCTGCAAGACGCGCTACGGGGATACGATAGGGGGAACAGCTTACGTAGGCCAAGGCAAGATCATGGCAGAACCGGATGCTCTCAGGATCGCCCCCATGTTCGCCACAGATACCCATTTTGATATCCTTCCGGGCCTCCCGACTCTCTTTAACAGCAATTTTCATAAGCCTCCCCACTCCATGGGTATCCAGGGAGTGGAAAGGATTTGCGGGAAGCACCTGTTGCTGCACGTATTCCGCGAGGAATTTCCCCTCTGCATCGTCCCGGGAGTATCCAAAGGTTGTCTGCGTAAGGTCGTTGGTGCCAAAGCTGAAAAACTGGGCGATGGCAGCCACCTCTCCCGCCACGAGGGCCGCCCGGGGCACTTCGATCATGGAGCCGATATGGTAGGGGACGGTAATCCCCCGCCCCTCGAAAACCTGGCGGGCAATTTTCTCTGTGAGATCCCCCATGCGTTTCATCTCTTCTAGAGTTCCCACCAGGGGGAACATGATGTGAGGATCCACGGGGAGTTTTTCCTCCTGGAGCGTGCAGGCGGCTCCGAGAATGGCCCGAACCTGCATTTCGTAGATCTCCGGATAGATGATCCCCAGACGGCATCCACGGAAGCCCAGCATGGGGTTGTTCTCGTGAAGGCTTCGGGCTTTGCTGCGCATCCGAACAAGCCGGGCCTTCTCCGAGGCATCTCCTCTTTTTTCGGCCTCCTGAATCTGCTCAAGAAGATCCCCCTCCTGGGGGAGAAATTCGTGGAGTGGCGGATCCAGAAGGCGGATGGTTACAGGGTATCCCTTCATGGCTCGGAAGATTCCGATAAAGTCCTCCTCCTGCATGACCTGAAGCTTCTCCAGCGCCTCAAGGCGTTCTTCGCGCTCCTGGGCAAGGATCATCTCCTGCATAATTTTAAGGCGTTCCTGCTGCATAAACATGTGTTCCGTCCGGCAGAGGCCGATACCCCTGGCACCGAACTCCATGGCTTTTCGGGCATCTTCGGGGTTATCCGCATTGGCCCATACTTCGAGCTTCGCCTCCTGATCCGCCAGAATGAGAAGCTTCTGAAAGGCTTCGTCGAAGGAGGGGCGGATAAGAGGAGCCTCCCCGAGAAAGACAAGCCCCCGGGTGCCATCCAGCGTGATGACATCTCCCTTTTTCACCGTGTTCCCCCGAGCGGTAAACTCCTCGGTCTCCATGGAGATGGTAATCTCATCACATCCCGAGACGCAGGGTTTGCCCATCCCCCGGGCTACCACCGCCGCGTGGCTCGTCATCCCCCCCCGGCTCGTAAGCGCTCCCTGGGCGGCAAAGAGACCATGCACATCGTCCGGAGTTGTTTCGGGACGCACGAGAATAACCTTTTCTCCTTTTTTCGCAGCCTCTTCAGCCTCGTCGGGATTGAAGAGGACCTTTCCAATGGCAGCTCCCGGTGAGGCGGGAAGCCCCTTGGCAATAGGGATAAGCTGCACTTCCGGATCGATCTGGCTGTGAAGAAGCTGCTCCGCCTGCTCCGGGGTAGCCCGCAGAAGGGCTGTTTTGGCATCGATGAGCCCCTCCTCCACCATATCCACCGCCACGGTCACCGCGGCTCGAGCGGTACGTTTGGCGTTGCGAGTCTGGAGAATATAGAGCACACCCCGCTCCACGGTAAATTCGATATCCTGCATATCCTGGTAGAAGGCTTCCAGCTTCTCCCCGGTGGCTACAAGTTCCTTGTAAAGATGGGGGATGCGCTGCTCCATGGAGCTTAAATCTTCGGGGGTTCGTATCCCCGCCACCACGTCCTCTCCCTGGGCATTCATGAGATACTCCCCATTGAGCCCCTTCGCACCATGAGAGGGGTTCCGGGTAAAGCAGACACCGGTACCGCAGTCCTCCCCAAGATTACCGTAAACCATGCTCACGACGCTTACCGCAGTTCCCAGATCGTGAGGAATTTTATTGATTTTTCGATAGGTTTTTGCCCGAGGAGTATCCCAGCTCCGGAAGACCGCCTCCACAGCAGAACGAAGCTGCTCCCAGGGATCCTGTGGAAAGGGATGCCCCGCATGCTTCCGGTAGATCGAAAGATACTCCTCCACCAGCTTTACCAGAGAGTTCTCGTCAAGTTCGTAGTCGAAGGTAACTCCCAGGCGATTTTTGAGGTCGAAGAGGGGATGCTCGAAAAGCTCGTCATCCAACCCCGCCACCACTGTGGCGTACATGGAGATAAACCGACGGTAGCTATCCCAGGCAAAGCGGGGGGTCCCCGAGATCTCTCCAAGATGCTCCGCCACCTCTTTATTGATGCCAAGGTTAAGAATGGTATCCATCATGCCGGGCATAGAGACAGGGGCTCCGGAGCGCACCGAGACGAGAAGAGGCATCCCCTCGGTGCCGCCAAAAACTTTCTCGGTACTCTCCTCAAGATCTTTTACGGCCTGCAGCACCTCAGGCCAGATGCCATTCATGAGGCCCTGGGGATCATCCCAATATTGCCGGCAGGCTTCAGTGCTGATAATAAAGCCCGGGGGAACCGGAAATCCCTGCTGGGTCATGGAGGCGAGATTGGCTCCTTTTCCTCCGAGAAGGTCCTTTCGCTTTCCGTCGGCCTCGGAAAAATTGACTACCATGGAATTTGCGGAAACAGTCATGATACGAACACCTCCTTAGTTTTAGAGCGGCTTCATAAATAATGTGTCACCTGCTGTTTCACGGAGCCTCCGCTTGTGTGTCCCCTCTGCTCTCGACTGGTCGAACCGCTCCCTTGCTTTGCTGCTCCGGCCCGTCGCCCCAGGCGCGCCGTCCATGGCGCGGCTGGGGCTTACCGGCACGTCCTGTGCCGATACCGGGCCTCCGCGACGCAAAGCTGCACTCGCCGACCACTATGTCGCTGCCGGGGACACACAACCTCCAGCTCTCCTGTTAACACAGTGTCACATGACAACGAGAACCGCTCTAGGCTCGTAGATAATCCAAAATCTCCTGGGCTGTCTCTTCTATGGCCCGGTTTGTGACGTTAAAGGATTTGCAGCGAAGTTTGTTGAAGACGTTCCGGGCATAGGAGAGTTCCTCCTCTACCCGCTCCCACTGAACGTAGCTGGACTCTTCCGCGTCAAGGCCGAGAACACGAAGCCTCTCCCGACGAATATTGATAAGCTTCTCCGGCTGGATAGTGAGGCCCACGGTGCGCTCCGGAGGAAGCTTAAAAAGCTGATCCGGGAGTGTGGCTTCAGGGATGAGTGGGATATTCGCCACCATAACCCCGTAATGGGCAAGATACATAGAGAGGGGAGTTTTACTCGTTCGAGAGACCCCCACAACAACCAGATCCGCCTCCTCCAGAAGTTCAGGACTCCGGCCATCGTCACATTTGATGGCAAATTCAATAGCCTTGACCCGGCGGAAATACTCCTCATCCATCTTTCGCAGAAGCCCCGGAGTTTCAAGAGGAGGCTTACCAAGCTTTTTTTCCAGCACGAAGAGAATAGGGCCAAGAATATCGATAAGAAGAATTTCGTTTTTCTTTGCAGCTTCCACGAGCATCTTTCGAAGGTGGTGGTCCACCAGGGTGCAGATGACCACTGCCTGTTTTTCTTGAGCCTCCCGAAGAACCTCCTGCACTTTCTCTTCAGTATTCACATAACGATAGCGGCTGAACGCCACCGCCTCGGGACCAAACTGACTCGCCGCCGCTCGGGCCACGTGCTCCGCAGTTTCTCCGGTAAAGTCGGAAACGACAAACAGATCCTGGGGCATCGCAATCTCCTCCATTCCTTATCTCTGGATTCTATCAAACGTAACTGTAACATAAAAAGCAAAAGAAGGAAGGGGAGAATGTCTCCTCTTCCTTCAGAAAATGCTTTTTACAGTATTTACTGCTTGAGAGAGGCAATATTCCCCACCCGGGCAAAGAGGAGGCGGCAGTCCTCCAGAAGCCCCAGTCGGTTTTTGCGAATCTCCTCGTTCTCAGCCATGACCATGACGTTCTCGAAAAAGGCGGTAACAGGAGCTTCCAGCTCCGCCAAAATGCCCGCCACTTTCTTCCACTGAAAATCTTTCATCGCCTCTTCGACGACATCCCGGTGGTTTCGGATAGTTTCTCCCAGGGAAGTCTCCCAAGAACTTTCAAAAAGATCTTCCCTCCAGAGAGGCTCCACACTCCCCGCCTTCTGAAGGATATTGTTCACTCGTCCCACTGCAGTAGCAAGCTTCTGGAACCACGCCTCGGGAGAAATCTCCCTGAGAGTTTCCAGAAACTCGGACAGCCGCAGGGGACGACGCCAGATAACATCCATGGTCATGGTTATCATTTCATGTGAGTATCCTTTTTCCTTAAGCTGCATGAGGAGACGCTGTTTCAGAAAACCGAGCACCTGATCTACCACAGCACCTTCCGCCTCAACCCGCTCTGCGGCGTAACGCACCATATTTTCAAAATCTACGTCCATGGGCATTCCCCAGATGAGTTCGTTCATGCATCGGGCAGCCCGGCGGAGTCCGTAGGGATCCTGGGAGCCTGTGGGCTCAAGCCCCACCTTATGACAGGCTACTACGGTATCCATGCGATCTGCAAAGCCCACCACGGCACCGACCATATCCGAGGGGAGGGCACTTCCCGCACTTTCCGGAAGATACTGTTCGTGAATTCCGAGAGCCACCCGGGGGGGTTCTCCATTACGTTTGGCGTATTCGCGCCCCATGATCCCCCGAAGCTCCGGAAACTCATAGACCATATGGGTGAGAAGATCCGCCTTGGCGAGAAAAGCGGTGCGGTCGACAAAAGAGGTAGTCTCCTCATCCAGCCCAAGCATGGAGGCAAGATGCCCCGCCAGATCGCGGGAACGTTCGCACTTTTCGTAGAGGGTTCCCAACTGCTCCTGGTAGACTACAGACCCCAGATTCTTCACGATCCCCGCCAGGGGCTTTTTTTGATCCTCCCGCCAGAAAAAGTTGGCGTCTGCCAACCGAGCCCGAAGCACCCGTTCGTTTCCTTCCCGAACGATCCCCATGTTGGTGGCCCGATTATTGCTCACCCCCACAAAGAGAGCCTTGAGCTTCTCATTGCTATCCCGCACAGAAAAATAACGCTGATGGGAAGCCATGGTAGTGGTAAGCACCTCTTCAGGCATTTCGAGATAGGTCTCATCGAAGCTACCGTAAAAGGGGACAGGGTACTCCACGAGGTAGAGATTCTCTTCTGCCAGATCCTGACGGATGTCCGTATGCCCCTCGATCTCTTTTTCCAGAGCCGCTATCCCCGCAAGCATCTTTTCCCGCCGCTTTTCAGGATCGGCGACAACATAGTTGTCGTAGAGAAGGTCCAGGTAGGCCCCGGCACGAGGAACAGAAATCTCCTTTTTCCCCATAAAACGGTGCCCCCTGGTGATGCGCCCAGACTCCAATCCTGCGAAACGGAAGGGAATAATCTCATCCTCCCAGAGGCAGAGAAACCAACGGATAGGGCGGGCAAACCGCACCATGCTCTCGTTCCAGTACATGTTTTTCGGAAAGACGATATTCTTGATGATCCGTAGCATCACCTCGGGGAGCATCTCCTTTGCAGGGAGCCCCTTGGTGCGGGAGATGGCAAAGGAGTACTGCACTCCGCCGACCTCGCGCATTTCGAGATCCGAAACATCAAGCCCCCGGCTTCGGGCAAAACCATGGGCCGCCTTGGTGGGGTTTCCGTTGGCATCAAAGGCACTTTTCCATGCAGGACCCTTGGCCTCCTGTACCGAATCCTCCTGTTGCTCCGCCACCCCCTTGATGAGAAGCGCTATTCTTCGAGGAGTGGCATAGCTCTCCATCCCAGAAAAGGGAATCCGGAAGGATTCCATCTCCTTTTGGGCAATGGAGAGAATTTCCTTGCGTATCCAGAGGAGAAAACCCGCAGGAATCTCCTCAGTGCCGATTTCCAGCAACAGATCCTTGTATTCCATGAGCCTTTCTCCTCCCTACTTGCCGAATTTTTCCATGAGGGGATATCCCATCTCCCGGCGCTGCTCCGCATAGGCGGCGCAGCAGGCGCTGGCGAGAGCCCGAACTCTTCCGATGTAACCGGTACGTTCGGTGACGCTGATGGCATTTCTTGCATCCAGAAGGTTGAATGTATGGGAGCACTTGAGGACATAGTCATAAGCGGGGAGCACAAGCCCCTTTGCCGCCATCTTCCGGGCCTCCTCCTCATACATGGCAAACATCTGGAAGAGCATCTCCGGATCTGAGGCATCGAAATTATAGGTGGAGTACTCTACCTCCCCCTGATGATGCACATCTCCGTACTTCACGTTCCCCACCCATGTGAGGTCGTAGATACTGTCCACCTTCTGCACAAACATGGCAATCCGCTCGATGCCGTAGGTAAGCTCTGCGGGAACGGCCTCCATGTCGATCCCCCCTACCTGCTGGAAGTAGGTAAACTGGGTCACCTCCATGCCATCAAGCCAGACCTCCCAACCGAGCCCCCATGCACCGATGGTGGGAGATTCCCAGTCATCTTCCACGAAACGGATGTCGTGCTCTGCGGGATCAATGCCCAGGGCACGAAGGCTGTCGAGATAGATCTCCTGAATATCATCCGGTGTGGGCTGGAGAATCACCTGGTACTGGTAGTAGTGCTGCAGCCGGTTGGGGTTCTCCCCATAACGCCCGTCCGTGGGGCGCCGGGAGGGCTCCACATAGGCCACTCTCCACGGTTCCGGGCCGAGAACCCGCAAGGTTGTGGCGGGATTCATGGTTCCTGCCCCTACCTCTATGTCGTAGGGCTGCTGGATAATGCACCCCCGATCAGCCCAGAAACGTTCTAACCTCATCACGATGTCCTGCAGATTCATATGCCACCATCTCCCTTATCCATGTGTTCATTCTTTAACTGCAATGATCCACCAAAAATTCTACCGGAAGAGTCCCTCATGCTCGAAGAATCTCTTCCAAAAGAGCGATTCGCTGCTCCCACTGCCACGGCTCAAGGGTAAAATAAGAATCCTGAAAATCACTTCGGGAGAGCATAACAGCCCTGCGCAGTTCCTGCAATACGGATTCTGCCTTCTGGAACTCCCCCGACGAGGCGATACATGAGGAACAAAAAAAACCTGCCCTTCGGGGATGCTGGTATGACTCGGCCTCCAGAGACCTTCCGCAGCTTTCGCATCTCCAGAGATCCGGAGCCTGCCCCCAGAGGGAGAGCCACTTCCAGAGAAAGCGCCAGCGCAGCGGAAGAATCGGAGCCCTCTGCCGAAGCAGCACCAGAGACCAGTAAAAAACCCTGAGGAGCGCATCCTCAGGGTGCTCTGGAAGAAGGGTTTTTTTGAGCAGCCCTCCCCATTGAAGAGCCTCACGAATCATGAGAGGATCTTTCCGAAGCTCCCAAAAATCTTCCCGAAGATCCATGGCCTTGAGATAGATCCCACGGGTGCTCTTGTACAGGTGAAACGTCCCCCATACCAGAGGTTCCGTACAGCCTCTTCCGATCTTCCCCTTTCCGGAGCCGGGAGAGAAGACCCAGAGGGCTCCCTTTTCGCGGCACCAGAGATAGAGGGTTCTCAAGGTTGGGGAGAGATCCTTCCGATAGAGCACCACTCCCGTTATCCGGAACTGTCCCTGCTGTTCCATGGGATTTTCCCTCCTTAGAGGTTAGCGTTCCTTGTCGTAACCGAGCCGTCGGAGTTCCACCGGGGACTTTCGCCAATTTTTACGGACCTTCACCCAGAGTTCAAGATAGACAGGATATCCCAGAAGCGTTTCCAGCTCCTTTCGGGCCTGAACGCCCACATCCCGGATAAACCCTCCCTTGTCGCCGATGAGGATGGCCTTCTGCCCCGGCCGCTCCACGTAGATCGTAGCCCGGATGTAGACGTTATCACGGTGAGGATATTCTTCGGGGTGCTGAAACTCCTCCACCATCACCGCCGTGCTGTGAGGCACCTCGTCTCGGGCGAGAAGAAAGATCTTCTCCCGAATGCATTCTTCGGTCATAAAACGCTCGGTCTGATCGGTGAACATATCCTCGGGGTAGAGAGGGGCTCCCTCGGGAAGGTGTGCGATAAGCGCCTCAAGAAGGGATTCTACATCGGTTCCTTCCTTGGCGGAGACGGGGAAAATTTTTCCGCCACTTAGACGTTCCCAGCGTTCCAGCTTTTGAAGAACCTCAGCAAGATCTTCCTCAAGAAGATCAATCTTGTTCAGCGCCACCACCACAGGGACGGTGACCCCCTCAAGGATACTCCAGAGCAGGTCCTCCTCCTCGCCTCCTCCGAGACGAGTGGTATCGAGCACCAGGCATATGCAATCCACATCCTCCAGAGAGCGGCGGACTTTATCCATCATGTACTCTCCTAAAGCGTGCTTGGGCTGGTGCAAACCCGGAGTGTCCACAAAGACAATCTGGGCACTTCGGGTAGTAAGGATACCCCGCACGGGCTTCCGTGTTGTCTGAGGGGTAGGCGAGACCACCGTCACCTTATCCCCCAGAGCTTTATTTAAGAGGGAAGATTTCCCCACATTAGGTCTTCCCACAAGAGCTACAAAACCGGAACGAAACGTCTTTTCCCGCATGATACTCCCTTCCTCCAACTCTCTATGAAAATAGAAAACTCTCCAAAAAAGCTACATGCACTCTTCCAGAGAATTCTCGTTTTCGCATTTTTTAAGGGCCACCTGCATAATCCGGTGTCCTAAAATCTCCCTCACTTCGAGGAGCCAGTTTCCGTAACGCAAAACGCTCCCCTTATCGGGGAAACCCCCGGAGAGGGAGAGAACAAGACCAGCAATGGAGTCTACATCTTCGGCCTCAAAAACATCTCCGAGAATCTCTCCAAGGTCACTCAGGTTCACGTTCCCATCCACCATGTAGCTACCGTCTTCAGCCTGCTGGATGGAGGGAAGCTCCTGGTCGTATTCATCCTGAATCTCTCCTACGATCTCTTCGAGAAGATCCTCCAGAGTCACCAGTCCCGCAGTGCCACCGTATTCATCCACAACGATGGCCATATGCACCCGATCTCCCTTCATAATGTTAAAAAGTTCCGCAATCTTCATAACCTCGGGGACAAAGAGAGATTCTCGTGTGAGTTCCTGTACAGAAATCTCGGTCTCCCCACCGCTGAGAGATTTGATAAAATCTTTAATATGTAGAGTGCCTATGATATTATCCAAACTACCGTCAAAGACGGGAATCCGGGAGTGTCCATTTTCTTCAAATATGGACACTGCCTGGGCAACAGTAGTTTCCTTTGGGAGGGCCACCATATCGGTGCGGGGTATCATAATTTCGAAGGCCCGGGTCTCTTCAAAGGTGATAATGCTGTGAATCATCTTTCGCTCATCCTCTTCCAGCGCTCCGGAAGCGCCCCCCATCTGCACCACCTGCTCAATCTCCTTCCGGGTCACGAAGGCAAGCCCCGGTGAGAGATCGATCTTGAAGAGGCTGCCTAAGGATCGCACCACCCGGTGAAAGACCCAGATCAGGGGAGCCAGGAGGAAACGAAGAGCCCATATGAGGGGAAGAGAGAAAAGGACCATATTTTCAGGATAGACAATGGCCAGGCTCTTGGGGAAAATCTCTCCGAAGAGAATGATAAGCACCGTCATAATCCCTATGGCCCAGAAAGCCCCCTCGGGACCGGCAACGGAGATAGCCACCGCTGTGGTGAGAACACTGGCCCCGATATTGACCATATTGTTCGCGATGAGCACCACAGTAAGAACCGATTGAGGATCATGCACCACCCATTGGAAAAGCTTTTTAAAGTGCGGATGTTTTTCTTGAAGTGCCAGGATTCGCATCCTGCCTGTTGTGGTTATGGCGGTTTCGGAACTGCTGAAAAAAGCGGACAAACAGAGAAGCACCAGAAGTACCAGCAAACTTTGCGCTATATCTGCACTCACGCCCTCATCACATCCCCTTGTTCTTTTTCACAACTACGATTAGTATCATGATATTTTTCAAAGAAATCAACGCAGTAGCGCTCCTGGAGGGCAAACATGCGGGCTTCGGTATCCGCATCCCCATGGTCGTATCCCAGGAGGTGCAGAAATCCGTGCGTGAGCACCAGAAGCAGCTCCTGGTAGAAGGGGTGGTTTTCCTCCTGAGCGTTACAAGCTACTTCCCGCGGCGAGATAACCAGATCTCCCAAAGGAACAGACTCCCACCCTGCTTCGGAAGAAAAAGGGAGATCCTCCGGGTTTTGAAAATCCCACTGGGGAAAGGAGAGGATATCCGTGGACCCCTCTTTTCCACGATACTGCCTGTTAAGAGAAGCCATCTCCACGTGGTCGAGAAAGGTCACACTCACCTCTGCCATGGGGGCTTCGAGAAGAGAGGAAAGGGCTTCTGCCTCCAGAATTGCCCGAAAATAGCGTTCCAGATCCTCCGCCTCCAGCTTTTCAGAGGATTCCAAAAAGGGCTGGAGTTCCGTTTCTCCCGCTATGTCTACTCGGATATGCATGACGTGCGCCTAGGCTTTCTCCTTCCCCTGCATGGCAGAGAGTTCATCCTTCTTGAGTCCCTCTCGGGAATGATACATGGAACGCAGAACTTCCACAAAGGATTTCTTGATGCGTTCAAGCTCTCGAAAGGTAAAATCCACATCCTCCAGCTGTTTCTCTTTCATCTTGTTTTCTATTACTCCGTGGATGGTATCTTCCAGCTCCGAAATACGGGCAAGGCTTTTGGTGTCCGCTCGGATAGCAGCCTCCACAGAATCTGCCAGCATCACAAGAGCGGTCTCTTTCGAACGAGGAGCCGGGCCGGGATAGGAAAACTGCTCCCGGGAAACCTTCTCTCCCAGAGACTCCGCCTTCTTTTGAAAATACTGCAGGCAGGTGGTGCCATGATGTTCCATAATGAACTGACGAATCTTCCGGGGCACCCCATACTCCATGCTCAGCTCATATCCGTCCCGAACGTGGGAGGTAATAATGAGAGCTGAAAGGGTGGGAGAGAGTTCATCGTGGACGTTTTCCGCGCCGTACTGCTGGTTTTCAATAAAGAACTGGGGACGCCGCAGCTTTCCTACGTCGTGATAGAGGGCACCCGCCTTGATAAAAGCACCATCCATACCGATGCTCTCCGCCGCCATCTCCGCCAGAGTTCCCACCATAAGAGAGTGGTGATAGGTTCCTGGAGCCTCAACCTGAAGCCGTTTGAGGAGGGGGCTTGAAGGATGGCTCAGCTCGGAGAGACGCAGGGGGGAGAGCACGTCGAAAAACCGCTCTCCCAGGGGAAGCCCCAGAAGAACCGCCACGCCGCTGCAGAAAATGGCCACAAGGAAGCGGAGAGCGAGCAGAAAATCCGGCGTCCCCCCTTCGCCCCATTGCGCTCCTGCAACCACAAGAATCCCCGCGATACCCACTCCAAAGAAACGAAGCCAGTATTTTTTCTTCACCTGCACATTCTGCAGCATGACCCCCGACGCATAGGAGAGGGCGATCACCACCATAAAGGGGGCGGCCTCCATGCTTATAAAAGGAGTTCCCGCCACAAGAACACCCAGAATGCCTCCTCCAAGAACAAAGGGAAAGGCCAGGGATGAGGAAAAGGAGAGAAAACTCCACCCTCCCAAAAGAAGGGTACCTATGCCGGTGACGTCAAACCATCGGGCGGGGATCTCCGCAAGCCAGGCCCCAAGGAGAAGGCAGCCCAGAAAAAGGGGGGAAAAGCGAGCCTCCCCCTTTTTTCGAAGAGAGACCGCCATATGCTCTTGAAGCCACAACCCCCAGAAGAACCCGAGGAAACCGAGAAAAACAAGATATCTCCAGGGAAAAAGGGCCTCCCGATACCCCTGAAGCCGAAGGAGGCGAGCGTGATGAGGCGAGATGATCTCACCCCTTTCCACGATGATATCTCCCCTGTAGATAGTTCGAATAACAGGCTGCACGCTCTCCCGAAGAGTTTCACGAAGCTTCTGGGTAAGATAGGGGTCCATATTTTGGGACTTCAGAAAAAGCCCGTAGAGTAGCTCCACCACTAGATTCTGGTCGCTCCATGAAAGCGACGAAAGGTGAAGCTCCCTCCAGAGAAAGCTCTCCACAGCACGGCGCTCAAAAATGCCCATCTCAAGGATACGTACCCCCAGAGAGCGGACCTCTCCGAGCACCGCCCTTCGATTTGCCGGAGAAAGGGCATCCAGCATGCGCAGAATTTCGGGGTCCAGGGTGCTGAAAAAAAGAGCATGCTCCTCCAGAGAGGCGTCTCCCAGATCCCGGAGAAAATTCTTGATCTTTCCCGGGTCATGCACCACAACCCCGGCTATCTTCTCCGCCACAGAACTCTTGAGTGCTCCCGTGGTAAGAGAATCCACGTAACGCATATTCTCCACCACCACAAAGGTGGCGGAGGCCTTTTCTCCCTCGTAAAAACCATAACGACTCTGAAGAATATGCCAGCCAAGCACAAAAACAGCAAGCGCGCAGATGGCAGTTCCCCAGGGGAAAAACCACCAGCGCAAGGGGCGGCTGGCAAAAAAGCCCTTTCCAGCGGGAGTTTTGCTGGACCTATTGTTTTTCTTCGAACTCTTCGTAGGCCTGTACAATTTTTTGAACAATTTCATGACGCACCACATCATTTCTGGTAAGAGAGACGAAATCAATCCCTTCGACACCCTTAAGAATTTCTTGAATGGAGCGCAGCCCCGAGAGCTTGCCGTTAGGCAGATCCACCTGGGTCACATCGCCGGTAATGACCACCCTGGAGCCAAAACCCATTCGGGTAAGAAACATCTTCATCTGCTCGGGAGTGGTATTCTGAGCCTCATCAAGGATAATGAAGCTATCGTTTAGCGTTCGCCCCCGCATATACGCAAGCGGCGCAATTTCGATAACGTTCTTTTCTACATAGCGCATAAAGCGTTCCGGCGAAAGAAGATCGAAAAAAGCATCGTAGAGGGGGCGCAGATAGGGCTCGATCTTCTCCTTGAGATCCCCCGGGAGATATCCCAGGCTCTCCCCCGCCTCCACCGCCGGTCGCACGAGAATCACCCGGGAAACCTGCTGTGATTTGAGCATGGCCACCGCCTGAGCTACCGCCAGGTAGGTCTTCCCCGTTCCCGCAGGGCCGATGCAAAAAACCACGAAGTTTTTCTGGATGGCCTCCATATAGCGCTTCTGCCCCAGGGTTCGGGTACGCACGGGCTTGCCTCGGCCGGTAAAGCATATGGCATTGCCGTGAAGCCCCGCGAGATCCACCGAGCCATCTTCCGCCAGAGCATCCATACCGTAGCGTATTTCTTCCCGGGTAACACGGATTCCCTTTTCTGCAAGCTTTGCAAGCTCCTGCAGAAGCTTTGCCACGGTGCGAACCGGCTCCGCATCGGGGCTCCGGAGAAGAAGGGTCTCTCCTCGGAGCATTATGTGTACGGGATACCGTTCCTCCACCATCTGAATGGTAAGGTCATGCTGTCCCAGAAGTCTCTCCTGCAATTCTCCCGGAACTTCTGCGGTCCAAAGACTCTCCCCCGCCTCTTCGCTAAAGGTTCCCTTCAAAGACACGTAGCTTCCTTCCTCACTCCTGACGGGTTACGCTTTTAACTTCGGGGATCTCCTGGCAGAGAACACCCTCCACCTGGCTCCGCAGCGTTTCCTGAGCATAGGGGCAGGTACCGCAAGCCCCCCTCAAAACTACCGTAACATCTCCGGAAGCGTCGTCAAAAGCGATGAATTCAATATCTCCCCCATGGCTCTGAAGGGCGGGACGGATTCTTTCTTCGATGAGATCCTGGATTTTCTGCTGTACCATAAACAATTCCTCCTAAAGAATATGACTTGGTGATTTCGGGGATTCTTCCCGTCTCTTCGCTTCTTCCCAGAAACGGTCCAATTCCTCCAGGGAATAGCTCTCCCATGCACGACTGCTTCTACGTACTTCTCGTTCCACCGCGGCAAAGCGCCGGAGGAACTTGGCACACCCCTTCTGAAGGGCAAGCTCGCTATTGACCCCGAGATGCCTCCCCAAGTTTACCACGGCAAAGAGGAGATCGCCCATCTCATTTTCCAGCTCCTCGGCATTTTCCGGAGCATGAGCCAGAACCTGTTCAATCTCTCGGATCTCTTCCCGCACTTTTCCCAATACCGGAGCAAGATCTCCCCGGGGCCAATCGAAGCCGACCTTGGCAGCACGACGCTGCATTTCAAAGGAGCGAAGAAGAGAGGGCATGCTCCGGGGAATCCCCGAAAGCATGGAAGCCGGCTCTTCCTCAGAAAAATTTTCTTGTGCAGCCCGCTCTTCAGCCTTGATGCGCTCCCAGTTACGTGTCACTTCCTGGCTGGAATCCACCCGGAGTTCCCCGAAGACGTGAGGATGCCGCCGCTCAAGCTTCTCTGAAACCTTCTGAAGGATATCGGCGATGTCGAAGGCTCCTGCCTCGCGGGCAATCTGAGCGATAAAGAAAACCTGGAGGATGAGATCACCGCACTCCTCCACTATACCCTTTTCCTCTTGCTTTTCAATGGCCTCCACAAGCTCGTACGCCTCTTCGATAATGTAGGGGCGAAGCGTTTCCAGGGTCTGCTCCCGATCCCAGGGGCACCCCCCAGGGGCCCGAAGGCGCTCCATTATATCCTGAAGACGTTGGAATTCCGCATTTTTCTTTTCCTTGCTGTTTTCTGGCATCTGGTCTCCTTGTCCTTTTACAATCCTTTATCATGTTGTTTTTATACTGCTTGCGATTCTTTAGAGGGCTGCTCCTCGGAGGAACGAAGAATTTCCAGAAGAGCACGAAGTCCCTTGTCTCCCCCTGGCCCCTCGGCACAAGAGCCTCCACGCCGCACCATCCATCCGGATCTACCAGAGAAAAGCCTTTCAAGACCACATCCTGTAACCTCGGTACGAGAGACCTCGCAGTATATCTTCGCCACCCCGCGGAGAGGAGCAAGAATCCGGAACTCCAGTGAGAAGAGAAAACGCACTGTCTCCTCGGGGAGAGGGCCAAAACGATCCCGAAGTTCCCTTGCAAAACCCCGAAGTGCATCCATGTGTTCTATGCGGCTCGCCCGGCGGTAGAGGGCCACTCGAAGGGCACTCTGGGGGACATAGTGTCCCGGGAACCCCAGTGGGAGGCGAATCGTACAGAGAAGTTCGCGCTCCTCTTTCGCAGACCGCAGGGCAAGAACCTCTTTTTCGAGAAAGGTGCAGTACATCTGAAAACCGACTTTCTTGATGTGTCCATGCTGCGCAATGCCGAGAAGCTCGCCGCTCCCGCGGGTCTCGAGATCCCTCCGGGCAAGCCTGGCTCCTCCGCCGAAGACATTATACTCCCCCAACGCTTCAAGTCGATCCAGAGCTTCTCTGGAAAGAGGCAGATCTCCGGGGTAAAAGAAGTAGGCAAAGGCCTGTTCGGATCGTCTCCCCACCCGCCCCTTAAGCTGATAGAGCTGGGCAAGCCCCATGGCCTGGGCATGATCCACCATAAGGGTATTCGCTCCGGGAATATCCAGGCCGCTCTCCACAATGGAGGTGCAGACCAGAACATCGACCTTCCCCGAAGAGAAGTCTTCCATCTTCGTCTCCAGCACTCTTTCGTGAAGACGGCCGTGCGCCACATCCACCCGAGCCTCGGGGACAAGCCTGCGGATCTCCCCCGCCCGCTTCAGAATGCTCCGCACCCGGTTATGCACGAAAAAAATCTGCCCCCCCCGGGAGATCTCCTTGCGGATCCCCCGAACCACAAGATCGTCCCGCCATGGGGAGACCACGTGGATCACGGGGCTTCTGTTTTGGGGGGGCGTATTCATCTCGCTGATATCCCGAAGCCCTCCCAGTGAGAGGTGCAGCGTCCGGGGGATGGGAGTGGCGGAGAGAGAGAGAATATCCACCTGAGGAAGAAGCCAGCGGAAGTGCTCCTTCTGGGCCACTCCAAAACGGTGTTCTTCATCCACCACCAGAAGCCCGAGATCCCTGAAGGCCACCTCTCGGGAGAGCATCTTATGCGTTCCGATAAGCACATCAAGAGCCCCCTCCCGGAGATCCTCCAGAAGAGCCCTCTTTTCGGCTGGGGTGACAAAGCGGGAGAGTGCCCCCACCCGGATGGGAAGATCCCCCAGGCGCTCCCGAAAACTCTCCAGATGCTGCTGGGCAAGAAGAGTTGTAGGCACCAGGAGAGCGACCTGCTTTCCTGATTCCACCGCTTTCACCGCCGCCCGGAAGGCCACCTCGGTCTTACCGAACCCCACATCCCCCACAAGAAGCCGATCCATGGGAACCGGACGTTCCATGTCCTGACGGATCTCCTCCTGGGCTCGGAGCTGGTCTTCCGTCTCCCTGTAGGGAAAGGTGGCAGTGAAGCGCCGGAGGATATCGCCGTCGGGAGAGAAGGGGTATCCTCCCACGCGCTCCCGAGCCACATACGCCTTGAGAAGCTCCTGCGCCACCTCTTTAGCTTTCTCCCGGGCCTCCCGAAGGCTCTTTTTCCATCGCCGCCCGCCAAGAGAATCAAGCACCACCCTCTCATCCGCATATCCCGAATAGGGGCTTATCTTGTACATCTGTGTGAAGGGGAGGTAGAGGCGCTTCTCATCTGCAAATTCGAGCACCAGATACTCCTGGGGGCCGCAATCTCCCGGAAGCTCCTCCACACCGCGATAGCAACCAATGCCGTAATCCTCGTGGATCAGGTACTCCCCTTCGGAAAATCCCGCATCCCCCTCCGAAGGAGATGCAGCAAAACGATGGTGACTCTCCAGCCCCATGCCGGTAATCCCCACCATCTCAGCATCGGAGAGAAAAATTCTTCGGGTCTGCTTATCCACAAACCCGCCCGTAAGAGGCTTTTCCACAAGAAGAAGCTCCATCTTCTCACCCCAGGAAAGAATCTCCGGATGAGCAGAGCAGAGGGTGATAGAGTATCCCTCCCTCTTCAGAGCCTCCACATAGGATTGAGCTTTCTCGAAACGGCCTCCGAAGGGGGGAACTGGATAGAGGAAGCTCTCCCGATCCTCTGGAAAAGGGGTGCTCCGCACGTAAAGAGGGAGAACTCTCGAAAGCGATCCGAGAAGTTCCTCCCAGGAAGGAAGCGGAGGAAGACGCTTGCTCTCTTCAAAAGATTCCCAAAGCCATCGATACGTCTGAGCCTGGCGCTCCAAAGCTCGGGGATCGAAAAAAACCAGGGGTGTTCCCGGAGGAAGCGAGGAGGCCATAAAGGAAGATCCTTCCGAGAAGGAGGCTCCTTCTTCTTGGGGAGATCCCGAGAGCATCACCTCCTCCACCTCGGAGAGGCTGCACTGATCCCGAGGAGAGAAGAACCGAAGGCTCTCCACCAGGTCATCGAAATACTCCACCCGCACCGGCAGAGATTGGGAAGAGGTATAGAGATCGACCACGCATCCCCGGAGAGCATGTTCGCCGGGAGAGGCAACGTAGTCCACCCGAGAGCTTCCTACCAAGTCGAGCCAAGCCAAAAGCTGCGGCATGGGGAGCACCTCCCCTCTGCGCAGCTTCAGATAGGCATCGGGAATACGATAGGGAGCCATAAAACTTCCCGGCGTCAGGAGAAGAGCCCCTCCCCGCTCCCGCCAGACTCGAAAAATCTCTCCCCGGGTAAGCCAGAAGGCATGACGCCCCATCTCTTCTCCCAGAGGGAGTTCGGGCATCACCGCGAGGAGGAGTTCAGGGAAGAGGCTCTTCCAATTCTGTTCAAAGGCGGTGAGATGCTGCTGATCGGAGACGAGAAAAATCGCCGGTCTGGGAAAATTTGCTGCGGCCCAGACCCAGGCGGCAACTTCCCCCTGAAGGCGTATGTGGAGAGACCCGGAGAGCGCCCCTTCCGGGAAAAACTGCCAGAGTCGGCCGGCCCCGGTATTTTTATGGATACTCAAAAACCTTTGCCTCCTTACTGGAGCGAACATCACGGCAAACGACACAACAATGCCCCATCATTATCGGCAAGAACTCCGAAAAAATTCAATCCTCACAAAAGCCTTTGAGAAGCAAAAAAGTCCCGCCATCAGTAAAGACGGGGGACTTTTTTTAATTTACCGCATTCATGGCTTGCTGGATACCCTCTGCAACCCACAGACGCACTCCCCGGACAGATCGCTCCAGAACTTCGGGAAGCTCTTTCTGCTCTTCTCTGGAAAAGGGAGAGGTAACAAAACGTCGCAGAGGGACCTTCTCTGGAAGAGGCCCTATCCCTATACGAAGCCTAGGGATATCAAGCGTTCCCAGAGACGATATCACAGAAGCCATGCCGTTATGCGCCCCCGCAGAACCCTTGGGACGGATCCGCAAGGATCCCAGAGGAAGAGCCCGATCATCGTAAAGCACGAGAATCCGGGCATGCTCAATCTGGAAGTAACTCACCGCCTCCCAGACCGCCTTTCCGCTGAGATTCATGTAGGTCATGGGCTTAAGGCAGAGAAGCCTCTCCCCTTCCAGGAATCCATCCCAAAGGGCACCGGAAAACTTCATCCCCGGCCCCTTTAAGGATGTCATGCACTCCAGAACCGAATCAAGGGCCATCCACCCCACGTTATGCCGTGTATGGGCATAGGAAAGCCCCGGGTTCCCAAGGCCGACACAGAGAAACAACGGGAACTATTCCCCGGCTTTTCTGCTCGTAAGAACCTCGACATCCATATTGCCTTCGCCTTCGGAAGCTTCCTCTTCGGCAGAGACGCGAGGCTCCCCTACGATAAGGAGGATCTCCTCGGGGGCGATCATCAGCTCCGCACTCTCCGGAAGAGGGCACTCTCCGGCGGTAATATGCGCTCCCTTGGCAAGGCTCGCTATATCAATGCAAATCTCATCGGGGATTTCCCGGGGGAGCACTTCCATTTCGACGTTATGGTGCATCTGTTCGAAAACGCCACCATCTTTAATCCCCAGGCAGCGCTCCTTGTTAAGAACCTTCACGGGCACCGAAACACGAACCTTATGCCCCTTCATAAGCTGATAGACATCCATATGAAGCACTTCATCAGTCACCACGTTCCGCTGGAGATCGCGCAAGATCGCCATCTCCTCCTTGCCTCCCGGAAGGGTAACGTTGAGCCGTACGGATTCCCAATGAGAATACCGAACGAGAGGAAGGAAATCTTTGGCAGCTATTCTATAATTCCCCGCCTCGGGATACTCGGGACCATAAAAGGTTACAGGAATATAGCCTTCCTTACGGAGCTTCTTGCAGTATTCCTTTCCTGTTGCTTCTCTTGCCTCAAACGTAATGGGGATAAACTTGGACATACCTACTCCTCCTTGAACTTTATGACAGCCTTTAGGGTGTCTCGAAATACCTTCCTGCACACAGAACAAACCGTGTGTTTATGAACCAAACAGGATACTCACCGAATGATCTGAGTGAATCCTGTCGATGGCTTCCGCAAAAAGAGGCGCTATGGAGAGCTGGGTTATGATATCGAGGTTTTTTTCCTCCGGGAGGGGAATGGTGTTGGTAAGAACGATTTCGGAGATACAGGAATCCCGAAGCCGCTCCACCGCGGGCCCCGAAAGAACCCCATGGGTAGCACAGGCGTAGACAGAACGGGCTCCGCGCTCACGAAGAGCCTGAGCGGCATTGACCATCGTGCCGGCAGTATCAATGATATCGTCTACAAGAATAACATCTTTTCCGCTCACATCCCCGATAATCTCCATAACCTCGCAGTAGTTCGCCTTGTCGTGCGCACGGCGCTTGTCCACTATGGCAAGATCCGCCCGAAGCTGCACCGCAAACTTCCGGGCCCGAACCACCCCCCCGATATCCGGAGAGACCACCGCCACCCGGCCCTCTCGGGAAGCCTCCTTGAGCTTACTCTGGAAATGCGAGGCCAAGAGATTCATTCCCGTAAGGTGATCCACGGGGATATCGAAAAATCCCTGAATCTGCCCCGCATGAAGATCCGCAGTAATCACCCGGTGCGCCCCGGTGTGTTCAATGATATTCGCAACTACCTTGGAGGTAATGGGCTCACGCCCCCGGGTTTTACGATCCTGCCGGGCATAGCCGAAATAAGGGAGCACCACGTTAATGCGGTATGCCGAGGCTCGTTTCAGGGCATCCACCATAATAAGCAGCTCCATGAGATTGGAGTTTACCGGGGCACAGGTTGGCTGCACCACGTAGACATCCGCTCCACGAACGCTCTCTTCGATGGAGATACCGATCTCCCCGTCGGAGAAGCGGAAACGCTTCGAGGCCGCCACGGGGATCTGAAGATGTCTCGCCACCTCTTCAGCAAACTTTGGATTTGCCGATCCGGAAAAGATTTTCATCTCTCGCAAACGCGTAACCATGGTAATCAGCTCTCCTCCTTCGGCTTCTGCAAAGCCTTCCGTTGGTGCCATCCCTCAATATTCCTCTGCCGAGCCCGGGCAACGCCGAGAGCCCCCTCGGGAATATCCGCAGTGATAACAGATCCTGCGGCGGTTACACCATTATCCCCCACCGTCACGGGAGCCACAAGCATGGTATCGCTTCCGATAAAGCAGTGCGCTCCGATGGACGTAGAATGCTTTTCCTTTCCATCGTAGTTACACGTGATGCACCCTGCTCCGATATTGGTGTTCTCTCCTACGAAAGCGTCCCCCACGTAGGAGAGGTGGGGCACCTTGCTCTTGGCTCCGATGGAACTCTTTTTAATTTCTACGAATTTCCCCACAAAAGCCTCTTCGCCTATACGGGCTCCTCCGCGGACGTAAGCAAAGGGGCCGAGCATGGCTTTCCTTTCGAGAACACTCTCCTCAAGCACGACGTAAGGATGCAGGCGGCACGATTCTCCCACATGGCTGTTAGAGATCACGCACCCCGTCCCCACGGAGGCCCCCCGGCCAAGAGAACTTTTTCCAAAGATCCGAACATCTCCATCCAGAAAGACATCCTCTTCGAAAATCACCCGAGGCCCTATCCAGAGGGAGCTTCTATCCATACATTTAAGACCCTGCTCCAGCATCCACCGCTCAAGAATACGCATACGCATAATCTCTGTAGCCTGGGCGAGCTGAAGGGGGTCATTGATACCGAGCATGTCCTCTTCGGAATCCCACGAAAAGGCACGGGCCCCCAGACCTCTCCGGGAACACCAGCCGATCACATCAGGGAGATAGTATTCTCCCTGAGCATTAGCGGTAGTAAGACTCCCCAAGGCTTCACCAAGGCAGGAGCTTCGGAAGAAGTAGATCCCGCTGTTCACCACATCACAGCGAAGTTGCTCCGGCGTAGCATCCTTGTGTTCTACCACAAAGAGGGATTCTTCCTCGAAAAAAACACGGCCGTAGCCCGCAGGATCCTGAGCGGTAAAGCTCACGAGCCCCGATGCGACGGACTCTTCCTCCATTTTCCCCACAAAGGTTTCAAAAAGGGCGGGCCTTACCAGAGGGGTATCCCCACAAAGCACGAGAAGAGAATCTAAAGAAGACCACCAAGGGCGGGCCACCTGCACAGCATGCCCTGTTCCAAGCTGTTCCTCCTGCCATATGATAGCGACATGGCGGTAATGCTCCTGCAGATACGAGGCTACCTGCTCTCCTCCGTGCCCTACTACAACGCCGACATGCTCTATGCCGGCTTTTCGGACGGCTTCAAGAACGTAAGAAAGCATGGGCTCCCCGAGAAGAGGCTGAAGAACCTTAGGAATACGCCCCTTCATGCGGGTTCCTTTTCCTGCCGCCAAGATAAGTGCTCCGGTGCCGCACATTTCCATTAAACAGCCCTCCCAGAAAGTGCCCATCTCTTTTTCTGTACGATCATACTTGATAACCGAGAAAGTACAAACACAAAAAAAGCTCCTCTTCCGATGGAGGAGCGCGCTTCCTCAAAAATGCGCATACCCTTGCGCTGCAGGGAAACTGGCTGGGGTGGCTGGATTCGAACCAGCGATGGAGGATCCAAAGTCCCCTGCCTTGCCGCTTGGCTACACCCCAATACAGCGCATGTCATTATAGACGGGAAATGGTGCTTTTGCAAGAGCGGGTTTAGCTTAACAAAAAGGCAAAAATCCCCCACAGCAAGGAAAAACCACGGGAAGTCCCCTGCCTCTGGAGAACACTACGCTTTCTCGGAATGTCAGCCAACAAGGGGGTTACATTCTATGAACGCCATACCGATTTGCAAGGAACACCGAGAGACGCAACCGGAAGATATCATTCCTGCTTTCCTGCTCTTCAAGAAGGCCACTGGCATCTCTCCGAACACCTTGAAGGATTACCAAAGAACGCTACGGCTCTTCTTCTCCCGACACCCGGACGGCCTCGACAAGCCAAGAGAAAGCACACTGGCATTCCTAAGCCCCTACAGCAACGCCTATACCTACAATCAAAAGTTTGCCTATCTGAAAGTATTCTGGAACTGGACACTCTCGGAGGGATATTTCCGCGGTGGCGTTCATCCTCTTCACGGTCTGAAAAAGCGTCGCACTCAGGGAAGGATAGTCCAGCTTGAAGAAAAGGAAGTCTCTACCCTGCTCCAGCAACCTGACCAGAAAACGTATTGCGGGCTGAGGGATTATGCGCTGATGCTACTCTCCTTGGATACAGGCATACGCCCCGGTGAAGCACTCCAGCTCGTACCTGGGGATGTTCACCTCGAGAAGGAAGAGCTTTCCGTGAGAGCTGAGATTGCGAAAACGAGAGTGCCCCGAGTGCTCCCCTTGTCCGGGCCTACTCTGGACTCCATCAAGAAGCTGCTCCATGTTCGCCCGGATGAGTGGAATGATGCCCCTGCGTTCTGCACCGAGACGGGTGAACCGTGGGCCGTAACCTCGTGGTCTCGCCGGGTGAAGTCCTACGGGAAAAGGTGCGGGCTGGACATTACCGCCTACAGTTTGCGACACACCGCCGCACTGCTCATGCTACGCCATGGCATGGATGCTTTCAGCTTACAGCGGGTAATGGGACACAGCACCATGGACATGACACGCCACTATATCAACCTCACCAGTGAGGATACACGGAAGGCACACAAGCAAGCTGGTGTGGTTCTCGCTCTGGTTCGAGAGGAGGAGCCGCAAGAAGCTAAGCCAAAAAAGAAGCGTCTCCGGGGGATATCGCTATGATTTACCTCGGGGTGAACGAAATGTGCACCGAGAACCACGCCGCTCTTATCGATGCAGCCAAGGAAATGATGCGGCATGGTGGGGTTCGAAAGGAGATGATCATGGAAGGGCTGGAAGGCATAACGTTCATGCTCGAAGGAAGGAATGTTCATGTGCTCGCTGGCCCGGATGGAACCGTGGAGTTCTGGTGTGCTGAGCCTTCGGTGGAGTTTGTTGACGAAAGTCCTCGATGAAGGCGAAAAGGGTATAGACACTATCTGCACCCCTGGCGGCAAGCAGAAGATGGCTATCATCAACGAACCCGGCCTCTACTCCCTCATCCTTCGAACGCCCTATGGAATAGATAGGCCGTGCTCCTCCGACCATGCCAAAGGAAGGCCGGGATTACTGGACACCCTTGGAGGGGTTGTGTGAAGGGAGCGGTAAATCACCGCCTCCTCCACGCCTTGCAGGGCATGAAAAGGCACACATCCACGAGAAGGCCACTGAGAGCCTCTGTAAGGCACCTGCTTTGTTTTAGGCATAGTTTCATACCTCTAGCAGAAAGAGGATAGCTTAGAACGGCTCTAACGGCCTCCTGGAAAATTCAGGATGGCGAAAATTCATATTGAAGGGAGTTTTCACAATGAATCAAGAGTACAGAGAAGCATTTCAGGGGGAAGCACTTCACCACATGGGGAATGTCAACGTGAAGGAACTGAGCTATTCAGAATGTATCAAGGAGATAGCATCCTCCATGGGGATCAAGGCAAGCCATGAAAAAGCACTAGCACGGGGGGCGTTCTACTGCCCTCTCCTGGCTCCTTTTTGGCTCGAATCTGAAAAGGAAATATGTCAGGTGTTTCGTGAAGCCTATGCCAAAAGGAAAGCTCAGGGGGAACTGGCCTAGTCCAGATTAGACAACCCGATCAAGGGGATTTGAAGATGAGTCCCTGCACCCTAGGGAACCTATTTATTTATAGGGGGGGGTGATGCACCCCCTCCCCCCTTTGCATAGAGCGTCATCATGGCTTTCCCCACATCATCAGAGGAGACGTTTATCACCTCTTCCCGCCTCTTGGAGCTTCCCCATGTTTCAGGATACCTCCTCTCCAAGAGAGCCATGAAGCCTCGCCAATCTCCCCGCTCTTCTGCCAGCTCCACCACTCTCCTTATGAGATACGCTTCGCACTCAGCATTCGCCCTACTCATGGCAATGGCGAACCTGATATAACGGCTCTTGTTGTCATTCTCCGGGAACATGCTTTCATCCAACGCTTCCCCGTCTAATCCTCTTGCCGCAAGTTCTTGCCTCCCTGCCTTGATCCAATTATAGAAGGTTCCTTCTCCGAAGCCAAGGCACATGGCAGCTACGCCCGGTGATCCTCCACGCTTGACGATCTCAGCCGCCGCCCTGGTTATCACATCTGTGCAATACGTGCTCCTGCATCTCTGCGCCATTTCAACACCCCTTTCGGCGCGCGTATTGAAAGCTCAAGAAAGAGTATATGCTATAAAGTGCATCTCGGTTGCACCCCCTCCACGTTCCCTTTGTAAATCTCATTCCACCGCTTAGATGCTTGCCTCCTGAGAACACTTGATCTACTATCCAATAGATCAACGATAACAGGCTCTTCCTTCCCCTCCATGGGACGTAAGATTCTCCCCATCCTCTGGATACCTTTACCCTTGGAACGAAAGGGAAGAGCCATGATTAGAGTATCCAGCCACGGGATATCCAGCCCCTCATCAGCGATATTGGAAGCCACCAGCACTTGAGCACCTCCATCTCGAACCGCCTCAAGAGCTTCACGCCGGGCCTTTACAGGAAGCCCCCCATGAGCCAGCACGCTACCGCTGATCTGCCTCGCAAGGGCTTCACAATGCTCTACCCTCGAAGAGAGCACCAGCACTGTCCGCCCCTTATCCCTGGCCCGGTTAGCAAGGTCTATGATGATATCGTTCCTGGGCTGGTCTTCCGTCATGGCGGTAATCATTTTCTGGTAGTCCTCCCCATAGCAATACTGAAAGTTTGTGTGTTGCCAGAACAGCTTAGGCTTCAAGGATAGCCCCGCCTCTTGAAGGTCTTCCCTGCACACTTCATATTGATGCAAGCCAAAGGAAAAGCTCAGGGCCGCCGTGAGACCGTCTTCCCTCTCCGGGGTTGCAGTAAGCCCGTACCGATACCTTGCCGGGAAGGATTGCAGCACGTCAAAGAAAGTTCTTGCTGGTGCGTGGTGGGCCTCATCTATCATCACAAGGCCAAAGGCGGTACGCTCCTCCTCGGATATGCCCCTCTGCAATGTCTGAATCATCCCGAGAGTTACCGGGCCTATGCTTCTCTTCCCTGCTCCGATAATCCCCGCCTCGATCCCTAGAAAGCTCCTCACTGCCTCCTTCCACTGGTCAAGCAAGTCTTTGGTGTGCACCAATACGAGAGCGGGTTGACCTTGCCGTGCTATCAAGTCAAGCCCCATGACGGTCTTACCTGAGCCACAAGGAGCACACAGCACACCCTGGCGGTACTTCTCCATGGCTGATACCGCCGCCTCCTGATATCCCCGGAGGGAAGCGGAAAACTGAAAACCCTGGGGTTCGAAGGAGAGAGTTTCATCCTCCCATGAAGCACCTGGAAACAGCTCTCGCAACCTCTCCTCATACCCTCTCGGGATACCTCCATCCTTGCCGTAAAAATGCAGGAACTCAGGAATCCCCTTCAATGAACGCCGTGAATCCCTTGCGCTCTTGTAAACCGGGTTAGGGAGCATAAGTTCTCTCTTGACCTGTTCAATTTTCTGCACCGTGACCAGACTAGTAGTCCGCTCATCACCATCAGGAGTACCGTAGATCATCTCTCGAATCACAAATTTCATCCTTGCACCTCCATTAAGCCAAAAGGAAAACGGGGGGAAGCCCCCCCGCTATGCTGGCACCTGCACGCAATTATGAGAATCTTCAGCCAAAGGAAAAACAGGAGGGTTCGAAGAAGAGGAACTTTCCTTCAGGGGGTCAATATTGTTGATACCGGTGATACCGATGATACCGAGAGCATCCAAACCCTTGCTATCACCGAGAAAATCGCCGGTATCAAATTCAGATACACCTTGATACCGCTTGATACCGGGGCCTCTCGGGAGCGAAAGTATCAAAAGTATCACCGGTATCATCGGTATCAAAGGTATCATCGGTATCAAGGTTTTCTTCTCTCTCTACCACCGAAGGAAGATATTTTCCCCGAGACATTTTTAGCAACACGCCTTTCTTCTCCATCCTTGGCATGTCGAGTTTTACTTTGGCTCGATGCTTTTGTTTCTTCTCCTCGTCCGCCTCTCCCTGGGTAAGATAGTCCGAAACCTCCTTAGGGGTCATTCCTTCGAACCCGGCATATTCTTCAAGCACCCCGAGTATCACCGTCTGAAACTCTGTCAGGGACTCCATCACCACATCTCTTTGTTCGTGCTGCTCTGCAATCCTCCAGCCGGGGGAATCCCACTTGAGCACCAAGGGCTCTGTATCGGAAAAGTCCCGTCCATCCCTGGCAAGTTTTGCAGAGCCTTCGTGCTCATCTCGTTTCAGAAACAGGAGCGCATCAGCTGCACCGGGAAGGCCCATAGAGCCGGTGATGCTCTCGATATCGTCAAGGCCTCTGTGATGCTTGTTGAGATGCGTTACCAGGAGGATTGCAACGCCCGCAACATCCGCAAGGGCTTTGAGGGGAGCCACCAGCCGGTAATCCGCTTCATAGGCGTTCAAGCCTCTTTCGGGGGAACCTTTGATCTTGCTCCAGGTATCAAGGATTATCAGGCTGGGCTTCTCCTCTTCGATCATGGAGACAAGGGCCTCAAGGCCGCCTTGGTCTAGCCTGGGTATGGTAAGCTCGCAATGAGGCAAGCCTACGGGCCGTCCCTGGGGATGCAATCCGTGCACCCGCTCTACCAGCCGTCGCTCTGTATCCTCCAAGGCGTAGTACACCACCTTGCCCTTGGTGGTATTCATCCCAAGGAATGGAGCGCCACTTTCCACGGCAATAGCCAATTGAAGAGCAAGCCAACTTTTGCCCCGCTTTGGAGGGGATGCAAGAACGGTAAGCCCCGCCTGGGGGATCAGCCCTTCAACAACCCATTTCGCACTTTCAAAGGTTCCATGCCACAAGTCGTGCCGGGAAAGAGACCTACGGATATCGCCCTGAAATGCCTTGCTTTTCACCTCGTGAAGGAGCGACGTTTTCTCCTTCGTTGCTTTTTCAAGGATTCCCGCCCATGACTTCCGGGCCTCTTCCAGCCCATACGCTTGATGGTAATCGTTCCAGTCTTTACCCTCTTCGGGAGCTATCACAGGGACGGCTCCGTGCTTCTCTTTGGCTTGCATTGCCGCCTCCTGTCCCGCTCTATGCCCCCTGCTATCGGGAAGATCATTATCACCGGCCACAAGTACCCGTGAGTACCCTTGAGCCTTCATCTTCCCCACAACCTCAGAGAGTGCATGAGCTGAAAATGCTACCGCCACAGGTGTTTTCCACTCCAGCATCTCCCCTACGGAAAGCGCAGTAGCTAGCCCCTCAGCTACTACGATATCCCCGCCGGGAACCTTTGGAGCATTGAGAATGTGGTAGCCTCCTGAAACTTTCAAGGCCCCTCGCCCGCTAGCATAGCCCTTGAAACCACGCTTTATTTTCTGATAACTTTCAACCTCTTCATCCTGATAAACAGGCACCACAAGGTGCTCCCTTCCTCGAAGCAAGCCATGGTTAGGGGGAAGCCCCACACCCTTGCTCTTCAAGTAGGGGTGATCCCCCGGCTCTGGGGAAAGCGTTGATAACAGCTGCTTCACAGCCTTCTTCCTGCGGGGTCTTAGGGCCTCCATCCGGGCCTCTACCCGCTTCCTTTTGGCTTGAAGAAACTTGTGATCCTCAGTGGTAAGCTCGCCCCCGCTCTCAACCCATGTAAAACCATCTGATGGGGAAGCTCCCTTCCATGTACCGTAGTTCACCAACTGCTTCCCCTGGGGTGTGGTGTGCAGCACGGCCCAGCCATTGCGTGAACCTCGCTTGTCACCGTCAACGTGAAAACGCTTGATCCTGTCTTCTGAAAGGCAAGCCAAAAGGGAAGGATCAGAGGATGGAATCCCGTTAGAGTTCATGTGCTCGTACAGCTCCATTGCTACGCCTCCTCACCTTCCGGGAACAGGCCCTTGGTGCTGCCGGGGTTCTTTGAAACAAGCCAGTACCTGGCATACCGCTTATGCCCTGCGTGGATCATCTCGGTAAGAATATTCCATCCTGCATTCCGCAAGTCCTTGATACGTGCTCCAAGTCTCCAGCACTGATAAAGCCTTGCCGCCTCCATCTGAGTAAGCGAGCCTCGGTCCTTCAAGTGGCTCAGCACCTCTTGATTCTGGGACTTGTACACGCTCATCGGACACCTCCGAAAATGCAAGCCATGGAGTAGCACGTAGCCCCCACCATCACGCCCGTGATCATGTAGCGGTACAGAAAATCCATGTGCTCTTGAAAGTTCTTAACTCCTGCGCTATACTCGGGATGTTCGGTTTCCCGAGAAGTACAGACAACGAAACCAGGAAGGGCCTCGTGGTTGCCGCCACGGGGCTCTTTCGCTTTTCTTTGGCTCATCTTCATACCTCCTTCACAAAACCACGGTCATCAAAAAACCTCTTGATATCCACGCCAAGCATCAGCCCCGTTCGTATCCTCCAGCCACTTCCAGCAACAACTTTCCCGCCTAGAATTGCGTAGGTCATTCCCTTGTTCAAACCAGAAATCTTCACAAACTTGCTCACGCTTCCAAACTCCTTTTCGATCAAACTCTTCAACGTCATAAAATACCTCCCCAGGGTATGTAAGATTCTGCGCATAAAAAAGGGGAGCCTAAGCCCCCCAAGGTATCTATGATTCACCGCATAAAAAAGGGGGCTCTAGGCCCCCACGCTCTCAAGCACTGCTTCTCTCCATTGGCTGTATTCCCGCATGAACAACGCTTCATCCTCTATGATCCTCGCCTTTACCAGGCGTTGCACAAGTTTATGCGGACTCTCTGTAAACCCCCGCTTCACACTTCGAACCGTAGCAGGAGAGAGCAAGAACTTTGTAGTAAGATCAGGCCACGTCAAGCCATGGCGTTGAAGCACTCCTTCCAAGGGATGCACTATCATATACATCACCTCCTCTCAATATTTTCTGGAGCCAAAAAAAAGCCGCACCTGGAGTAACCAGGAGCGGTGTTTAGCCGAGTTATACTCAAAAGTGGTGTATGGAGTGTAGACGAGAAAAAAGAAGCGGCGTATCCTGCCGATTGGGCTAGGAGGCTCACAATCGACATTTGGAGGGATACGCCATGGAAGAGTTTACAGGAGCCGGGTCTATAAATCCAGCAGAAAGTTTTTCGGATCCTCTCACGGAACTTCTACGGAAAGGAGCCCGGGAGTTGCTGGCCAAGGCGGTGGAAGCAGAACTTGTTGTCTTTCTGGAAGAATATTCGTCATGTCGCCTTGTGGATGGCAGAGCCGGTGTGGTTCGGAACGGATATCTTCCGGAGAGAACTATTCAAACAAGCCTTGGAGACATACCGATACGGGTTCCCAAAGTGCGAGATCGCAGTGGTCAGGGTATTAAGTTTAACAGTTCTCTTCTTCCTCCCTATCTGAAACGGACAAAAAGCGTGGAAGAACTTCTCCCCTGGCTCTATTTGAAGGGAATATCCACGGGGGACTATCAGGAGGCCCTGAGCTCTCTTCTCGGAGAAAAAGCGAGGGGAATCTCCGCCAATACCATATCCCGTCTCAAAGAAACGTGGATCGAAGAACATCGGGAATGGCAACGCCGGGATTTATCGGGAAAGAAATACGTATATTGGTGGGCCGATGGCATCTACAGCAAGGTCCGGCTCGACGACAAGCTCTGCCTTCTCGTCATCATAGGAACCACCGAAGAAGGAAGAAAAGAGCTCGTGGCGGTAGAAGATGGCCACAGAGAGTCTTCCGCAGGCTGGTATCAGCTTCTCGCGGGGCTCCGCAGCCGGGGTCTGGAAGGAGGGCCGAAACTTGCCGTAGGAGACGGAGCCTTGGGATTCTGGAATGCCCTTAAGAAGCTCTATCCCACATGTCAGCACCAGCGGTGCTGGGTACATAAAACGGCCAACGTATTGAACAAACTTCCCAAATCCCTGCAAGGCAAGGCGAAAGCCAGTCTTCATGACATCTGGATGGCGGAGACGAAAAAAGATGCGGAAAAGGCCTTCGACACTGCGGTGGCAAAACTCAGCGATAAGTATCCGAAAGCTGTGGAATGTCTGGAAAAGGATCGGGAAGAACTCCTCGCTTTCTACGACTTTCCCGCCCAGCACTGGATCCACATCAGAACCAGCAACCCCATAGAATCAGCCTTCGCTACCATAAGGCTTCGCACGGCAAAAACCCGCAACTGCGGATCCAGGGAAACCACTCTCTCCATGATTTTCAAGCTTGCCCAAAGCGCGGAAAAGAGGTGGCAGCGCATTAACGGCTACAAGCTCCTCGGAGAAATGATCCGCGGAGTCGTTTTTAAAGACGGATTACCGGTAACGGAACAATCTGGGAGGGACGCCGCTTGAGCCCTCATACACCAGATTTGACAATAACTCCGACCCCTACTACCATGGCAAACCGGTGGATCAGTTTGTCTTCGATATGGGAGCGGGGGTCTCCGGAAACTATGCGGCTGCCAAGGTGGGGTACCGCCTCATGGATAAGGTCTTCATCAGCCATCTGCATGCGGATCATATGACCGACCTTGTTCATACCTACTGTTTCGGCCCCGCCAGCGACCGCAAATCCCCTCTCTATGTCTGGGGTTCCAAGCCCTCGGGGGTAAAAAACCCCTCTTACTCCAGCTCCGGCGGTGGTGGCGGAGGCTGCAGCATCATGGGCTCCCAGTCTCCCCAGGTTCCCTACTATAACGATGGAGTTATCGACATGTGCAGCTATCTTCGGGAGGCCCTGCGGTGGCACACCGAGAGCTTCAGCTTTCAGACCACCGCCTATGCGGGGTACACCCCCCCCACTCAGGAGAGCTGGGGGCTTCCACATAGCCCGGTGCCCGTGGGGAATGACAGCCCCAAGGACGCCTACGCCATGGTTCCCATCGAGCTGGATTGGACCCAGGTGGGAGGGGTAGCGTACCACAACAAAACCACCGGGGTAAAAATTACCCATTTTCCAGTGGTTCACGCCCGGCGGGGAGCCATGGGGTACAAGCTTGAGTGGACCACCCCCTCGGGGGATCCCTTGAGAATGATCTACACCAGCGACACCAAGCCCGAGACCAACAGCATCGAACAGGCAAAGCATGATGGTGAGGGGGTGGACGTGTTCATTCATGAGATGGTGGTTCCCCCCGAGGTATGGGCCTACAAGAATATGGGGCTCAATGGCCCTCTCGCTCCGGGGGATCCCGGGTACGAGGAGTTTCAAGAAACCGTGGCGGGGATGATGAGGATTCAGAACAGCTCCCACACCACTCAGGGGGCCTTCGGCTATCTTCTCAGCCAGATCGAGCCCAAGCCAAGGCTGACCGTGGCCACCCACTTTCCTGTGGCGGATGATACGGTGGAAAGCGCCTTGCAGAGCGTGCAGGCTCACTGTCCCGAGGTGGAGATGGGAACCGATATCGTCTGGTCTTTTGATCTTATGATATTCCGGGTCTTCCCCAACCGCATCGAGCAGTGCCGGGCGGATGTGTCGAGGTTCAGCTTCACCCCCCCGACTCGCCAGCCCAACGGACTCTACCCCCCGAAGTATCACGATGCCTCGGGGGCAGGAGATCCCTACGCTCAGATAGACACTACGGATACCATTCCTCCGGTGAATGATGATGGTACGGTGAACTACCGGGAGGACGGCTATTAGAGACAAAGGTTACACCACCTGCGGTGTCGCATGAAAGAAGAGGGGAAGGGGGGGAGAAATTCCCCCGCCTTCCCCTCTTCTTATGGTTGCTCCTCTCTTCAGTTATACCGGCTATCCCAGCTCGAAGGTGGTGACCCCGAAAATCTGCTCCAGAGGAAGCTCTGGAGCGGCTCCCCGGTACATGCGGGCGGTATGAAAGGCGGGGTGCATGCGGTATTTTTCCGCCAGACCCAGGGCCTCCCGGTTCGGTTCCGGCACGTCGAGATAGATGGGGGTTCCCCGGGGAATATCCTCAAGAACCCGGAGAAAAAGGGCTTCTGCAAGAGGAGCATGCTCTGCAAAGAGAGGGCCTATCTTGTACCCTTTCCGACACTCCCGGAGGGTGATGTATCCCCGGATTGCCCCGTTTCTTTGAGCCAGCAGGGAACGGCCCTTTTTCAGAGCAAGCCAGGAGCCCAGAAACTCCCGGCGCTCTCCTCCAAAGTGAAGGGCATCAAAGGCCGCAAGTTTTTCAAAGGGCAGTTCCTCCGGAGAGACAAAGCTCTCGGGAACCTCGGGAATGCTCTCCCCTTCGCTCCCCCGGAGATACTCGTAGCGGACATTGCGGTAGGCCAGATGAAAGCCGGATTTTGCGTAGTTCTCCTGCTGGGCGGGGACTCCGTCCAGCCCCAGAGTGCACCCATCGCCGTATTGCATGGCGTGGTTCCAGATCTCCAGGCCATACCCCTTTCCCCGGTATTCCGGGGAGACCATATAAAAACCGATAAAAGCGAAGTCGTGAGGATAGCGCACGCAGGAGATGCAGCTTACGGGTTCTCCATGCAGCTTCCCCACAAAGAATCCTGAAGGGTCCTGGGCGTAAAAGGCCCGGGCATCCGAGAGCCCGGGGTTCCAACCCTCCCGGGCGGCCCACTCCACCGCGAGTTCCACCTCCTTCAAGGTGGCGGTATGCAGGGTGTACATGTTTTTCCTCCTTTTTCAGATATCCATAATTTCCACTCTCTCCCGAAGCTCCGGGGAGATGATAAGGCGGTATTCTTCTGCAAGTTTTACGTTGAGTATCAGTCGTTCTCCCTGGACATTGCTGAAGGGGATATCTCCGGGGGAGGTTCCCTGGAGTACCTGAAGAAGCTTCTCCGAAGCCTCCAGCCCCGCATCGAAGTAATCCCGGGCCGCGCAGAGTATGGCTCCGTACTTCATCTGGGGGGTGTCGAAGGTGTAGACCGGAAGATTGCGCTCCCGAGCTTTTTTGACGATCTGAGGAAATCCCGGCCGGGTGGTGTTATCCGGAATCTGGGCTATCAGATGGATATTCTCGGCGCAGAGGGTTGCTGTGGCCTGGGACATCTCTCCCAGGGAGTTCACAGGAACGCTTACCAGCTCCAGCCCCTGGGCATGGAGAGCCTCCTCGAACCAGTCGCGGTAGAGCTGGCTGTTGATCTCTCCGGGGGTAAAAAGGGTTCCCACCCGGCGCACCTCGGGAAGAGTCTCCCGGATAAGTGCCACCATGGTTTCGAAGGCGGGGCGGGTGCTGATGCCGGTGACGTTTTTCCAGTGATTCTCCGGGCTGGTTCCCGCCCCCGCCAGCACGGGGTCCCCCACGGCAGTGAAGATGATGGGAATCTCCTTTCCTATTTGGCGTAACGCCGCCTGAAGGGTGGGGGTGGAGATCACCATGAGAAGATCCGGTCGCTCTGATCGAAGAGACGTCATGATGGTGGAGAGGGTGGCTATATCCCCCTGGGCGTTCAGGATACGAAGGTTAAAATCCCGCCCCTCCACCAGTCCTCCCCGGCGTAGCCCCTCCTGAAAGCCTTGAACGCTGAGTTCCGAGGTCTCTGTATCGTTGTAGAGAGCCATGCGCAGCTCCAGAGGTTTTGCTCTCTCCTCTTTCTGGGGGGCTGCTTGCTCCTCTCCCTGAAGAAGCTTCTGAACCCGCACCTCCTCCATGGGAATATTCTCCGGAGGGGTGCCCTGCAGAATACGTACCGCCTGATCCGCCGCCTGATCCCCCCAGTTGCGAAAGTCCGGCCCTATTCCTCCGGTGGCTCCCAGAGCTACCAGGCCGAGGTCGCTCACAAAAATGGGAATTCCTTCCCCCCGGGCTACCTTGAGAATCGAGGCAAAGCCTGCACTCACCAGGTTGTCTGCGGAAAAGAGAAAGACCTTTGCTCCTCGCTGTATCAGGGAGCGGGCGGTGAGGGAGAGATCCGACACTGTGGAGGCGGTTCCCTCCAGAACGGTTATTCCCTGCTCCCTGCCGAGTTTGCGAAGAATTTCCACCTCCAGCACCGACTGGGGCTGAGCGGGATCGTAGATAATCCCCACCTTATCCAGGCCTTCGGAAGATTCGCGAGCCAGTTCCAGAAGCTCCTTCATGGTGGATCTGGCGTAGACTCCGGTAATGTTCTTCGGAACTCCCCTGGAAAAGAGCCCCAGCTCTACGGGGTCTGTGGCTACGCAGTAGACGTAGGGAACCTCCCGTACCCGGTTTGCCCCCGCCACAAGAGTGGGGGAGGCGATGGAGACCAGAAGATCCGGTTTACTCCGGAGGGCGGCATCGAAGATCTGAGGAAGAAGCCCCTGATCTCCCTGGGCGTTGAACTCTTTAAGCAAATAATCCCTCTTCTCCTGAACCCCCCGGCTTTGAAGTCCCTCAAGAAAGCCCTCCCGGGCCTCCTCCAGCACAGGGGTGTTGATGAGATTCACCAGGGCAATGGTGGCAGGGCCATGAAAACGCTCTCTCAGAGAGAGGGCCTCTCCGGGATTTTCGGAGGAAGAGGTCTTCTGAGGGTCTCCAGAATTTTCGGCGTTTCTCGAAGCTATTCGGTTTGTGCGATCCGAATAGAGCAGAATCCCCGAGGTGAGGCAGAGAAGGAGCGTCATAAGTCCCAGATGTTTGAAAATCTTAAGCATCTCTCTTTTCTCCTTTACCGATACTCCGAGAGCAGCAGGGCTCCTACGGATTCGTCGAAAAGATCGCCTTTTGCCACGGTTTCAAAGACCCGCATCAGATCGGGAATCCGGATACGTCGTTTTTCCTCTCCCCGGAAATCCTCCGCCACCCTGCCCCGGTGCATCATGATAATGCGATCCGGCAGATCTATCGCCTGCTGCATGGAGTGGGTTACCATCAGGGTGGTGAGTTTTTCCCGGCTCACCATCTCCCGGGTAAGCTCCACCACCTTGGCGGCGCTTTTGGGATCCAGCGCTGCAGTATGCTCATCCAGAAGAAGCAGATCTGGCCGGTTCCATGTTGCCATGAGCAACGTTATGGCCTGACGCTGTCCTCCCGAGAGGGTGCCCATGGGATTGTCCAGCCGATTCTCCAGCCCCATCTTCAGAGAGGCCAGCCGCTCTGTCAGCATCTCCCGCACCTCTCGGGTAAGAGCCCGTTGCAGACTTCGGAATTTTCCCCGGCTCAAAGCGATAACCATATTTTCTGCGATACTCATCTCTCCTGCGGTGCCTCCGAAGGGGTTCTGAAAGACCCTTCCGATCCGGGCCGCTCGGCGGTGTTCCGGGAGTGCAGTGATATCCTCCCCTCCCAGAAGAATCTTTCCCCGGTCTACAAAGAAGCTTCCTCCCAGGGCGTTGAGCAGGGTACTCTTGCCGGATCCGTTAGAGCCGATCACCGCGGCGAAGGAGCCTTGCTCCAGTGTAAAGCTCACTCCCTGGAGAGCCCGAACCTCGTTAGGGGTGCCGGGAAAGAATGTTTTCGCCAGGTTCTGTAGCTCAAGCATGAGAGCCTTCCTCCGAGATCGAAGATTTTTTCCGGGGTTTCAGGATCTGGGGAGCGATGAGGGCCAGAAAGACAAATCCCGCAGTAACGAGTTTGAGATCGTTGGGATTCAGACCCCACCGGAGCGCTATGGCAATGAGAAGACGAAAGAGGATGGTTCCCATCACAGTACCCGTAATGAGAAGCCCCACCTCTGTGGACCGCACCAGAGCCTCGCCCAGGATGATACTTGCCAGTCCCCAGACCATCATTCCCACCCCCATCTGGATATCCGCAAAGCCCTGATACTGGGCCAGTAGCGCCCCCGCCAGGGCCACAAGACCGTTGGAGAGAGCCAGGCCGAGAAGCACCATGCGCTTATCGTTCAGCCCCTGGGCCCGGGCCATCTGAGGATTATTCCCTGCTCCCCGGAGCCCTGTTCCCAGATGGGTGAGCAGAAAGAAGCGAAGGAGTCCTCCCACCACGAGACAGAAGAGCAGGCTACTCAGAAGGGCCGCAGCGTCTTCCACCGACACGGGCCAGCCCAGGAGGGAAAGCTTTCCCGAGACCCCACCCAGGGGTTCCAGAAGCTTTTCCAAGGGGGTGGAGATGGTAGAGCTGTTCAGAAGGGGGATGTTACTCTTCCCCATGATTCGAAGATTAATGGAATAAAGTCCTGTCATCACAAGAATCCCCGAAAGAAGTCCCGAAATGTTCCAGCGTGTGTGGAGCAATCCGGTGACGCTTCCCGCACAGAGTCCTCCCAGAAGAGCCAGAAATGTCGCCATCCAGGGGTTCATCCCCCCCGAAATAAGCAGCGCCGCCACCGAGGCCCCAAGGGTGAGTGATCCATCCACGGTGATATCCGTAAAGCGGATCATGCGAAAGGTCAGCAGCATCCCCAGAGAGAGAAGCGAGAGAATAAGTCCCAGGGTAAAGGCTCCGAAGACAAGACTCATGAGTGATCCTTCTCCTTTTCCGATTCCAGAGGCCCCCACCAGGCAGCACCGCTGAGAAAGGCGCTCTCTCCCAGCCCCTGGGGGGTACGGAAATCCTCTATCAGGTGGAAAACCGCCCTGGGAGGAGCACCGAAGAAGAAACGGTCTATCTGTTCCTGCAGATTCACCATGCCGTTTGGAAGAATCTGAAAGGGAAAGATCGCTCCGTGGGCGTGAACCGAAAGAGCCCCTTCCTCATTTCGACGTACCACTCCGGCCACGGCGGCAGACTCTCCCGGAAAGGCCCTCTCTCCGCAGAAGTCGAGCCACTCCCGAACTTCCGGAAAATGCATGGGCTCGGAAGAAATCCGTTCCCCCGGAGAGCGGACAAGCGATGCCCCCACAACTCCCTCAATCTCTCCCAGAAGAACGAAGGCGAAGGAGGGGGAGAGGGAGTCCATCTCCTTCACCAGGGTGGAGAGAGCGTAGCTGGAGATTTCCTGGGAGGGGGAGAAGCGCAGAAGATGGGAGAAATGTCCTCGAAAGAGAAGGGCCTGGGCACAGTAGAGGGAGGGGGAGAAATCTTTTTCCCGCAGGAGACAGTCTGGCCTCCCCCCTCTGTTCGGGGGTTGAAGCGCCAGATGTCCCCCCAGAGCGACAAACTCCCCCATGTGGGGGCGTGCCTCTTCGCAGTCTGTGCCGCTTCCTCCGATGCCGAGGCCGTAGCTGAAAGCATCGAAACTGAGAGGGCGGCACTCTTCAGAGCAAAGGGTATTCCAGGGTTTCCAGGCGGCCACCTCTTCCAGTTCCAGAGGGGCTCTCAAAGGAAGGGGAAAGTACTGCAGAGCTTTTTTTCCGGGTTCTTCACCGGAGTCAGAGAGAAGAGCCTGCCAGTCGAGAAGCTCTTCGGAAAGCCAGCTGTGGAGCCCCGCCATCTCCAGAATCTCCCGGGCCATCCCCGAGGCGTGCACGATCTGCAAGGAGCCTCCCAGAGGGGCAAGCTCCCGGTGGATCTGCATAAGGGCCCGGATTCCCAGGGAGCTGAGAAACTCCAGATCCTCCGCATGGAGCACCAGGTGATGTTCTCCCCGGCGGATATGTTCCATGGCTGTTTCCCGGAAAAAATCCGACCAGGATGCATCCAGCCGTCCCTGAAGGTGCAGAATAAGTCTCCCCTCCCGGCGGCATTCGTGGATTTTCATAGCGTGTCTCCCTTCCAAGGTAAAATAATGTCTCGCATTGTACGCTTTTTGGGTATTTCTGGAAATATGGCAAAGGTCTCACGGCAGGTGAAAAAAAGGAATTTTCGTGCAATTTGGCGATGGCATAATTTTTATGCATTTTGTACAATGGAGAGGGCTTCTCCGAAGAAGCACGTACAGAACAGGAAGACGAGAGAAAAGAGGAGAGAAGATCATGCGTGTACATTTGCAGCTGCGGGGAAAGATCATCTTTATGGTACTTTCCATGGTGCTTCTTGTCTTCGGGATCATTCTGGGAAGTATAACCTGGATGAACCGCAGGGAGAATGTGCAGAGCGCCCAGGAGCGTGCTCTCAGCCTTTCGAGAGAATATGCACACCAGATGACTACAGAGTTTGAGGCTGCCATGAGTACCGTCCGCACCCTTGCCTGTATTTTTGAGGGGCTTGCGGAGGCGGGGAATGTGGATCGTGAGACCTTGAGCCAGGTTCTTAGAAAGACCCTGGAGGAAAATCCCGGTTTTTTTGGCGTCTGGAGCTGCTGGGAGCCCAACGCTCTGGACGGAAGGGACGAGGAGTTTGCGAATACCCCGGGGCATGACGAGACAGGGCGCTTTATCCCCTACTACCACCGTGAAGAGGGAGAGGTCGTTTTCGAGGTTCTTACTGACTACGATAATCCGGGAAAGGATTACTGGTATGCAGATCCTCTCAAGAAAAACGGCGAGAGCATCACAGAACCTTACTACGACGATCAGGTGGACGTTACCATGGTGAGCTTGGTAATTACCACGAAGGCGCACGGCAGGACTGCGGGTGTGGTGGGGGTGGATATTGCCATGGAGGGAATTCAGAAGATAGCCCTGGAGGCCCGGCTCTACGAGAGAGGCTTTGGGCGGCTCCTTACCTACGAGGGCATACTGGCGGCCCATCCTGATCCGGAACAGATAGAAAAACCTGCTCCGGAGATGGAGGGTTCCGAAGGGGAGGCAATTCTTCGGGGTATTCGAAGCGGAGAGAGCTGGTTTCAGGAGAGCTGGTCTGAAACGATGAACGAACCTACCTACAGGGCCTTTGCCCCGGTGCTGGTGGGAAAGACGGGAACCCCCTGGAGTTTCAGCGCGGTCATCCCGAAGAGAGATGTGGTGGCCTCTTCCCAGAGGCTTTTTTTCATAAACGTCTTCTTGAGCTTTCTGGGAATGTTCCTCATCACTCTGGTTATATTCTTTATTGCGGGACGGATCGCCAAGCCCTTGAGGCGGGTGGAACGGCTTGCCCGGCAGGCTCAGGAGGGGGATCTCACCATCTCCCGGCGGGATTTTCAGATCTGTTCAAAGGATGAAATGGGAGCCATGGCGGATGCTCTGACGGCGATGATAGCGTCCCAGGCCGCCATGGTGCTCGAAATTCGCCATATGGCAGAGAGTGTCTCAGCCAGGGCGGATGCTCTCGTGCAGGTTTCGGAAAAGGTGGATGCTGCGGCGGAGGATGTGCGAAAGAACGTTGACGAAACCGCGGAACTCTCCGAATCGAACAGCGCTTCCATAGAGGAGACCACAGCGGGGGTCGAAGAAGTTGCCGGAGCTGCCCAGACCATAGCGAGGTCTGCTGGCGAAGGGGCCGAAGCGGTCTCCCTGATGGAAGGCTCTGCAGAAGAATCTGTGGAGAAGGTACGCATCATGCTCGAAGATCTTCGGGGCATGGGCGAAAAGACCCGGGAGAGTATGGCTGCTGTGGCGCATCTCTCTGAGGCGGTGCAAAATATTTCTGGTTTTGTTTCTACCATTACAAAAATAGCGAATCAGACGAACATGCTCGCTTTGAATGCCGCCATTGAGGCGGCCTGGGCGGGAGAGGCGGGGCGCGGTTTTGCTGTGGTAGCGGAGGAAGTACGCAAACTTGCGGAAGAATCGAACCTCGCGGCGGGGGAAGTCTCCAAACTGATAGAGCAACTGGAGGAGAACAGTAAAAATTCCATGCAGGTGGCGGAAGACTCCGGGGCTATTCTGGGAACCACCCTGGTTCAGGCGGGAGAGGCTCACGAAAAGCTTGAAGAGACCCTTCTGCAGATTCAGGGGGTTCTGGGGGTTATCGAGAACGTCGCCTCTATTTCTCAGGAACAGGCTGCCTCAAGTGAGGAGATGGCCTCTGCCATGGATCAGATCAGCCTCAGCAGCACCCAGATGGGGGAACGTATCAGCGTCATCAAAAGGGATGCGGAGGAGACCGCCGACAACGCCAGAGAAGTAGCCCAGATGGTTCAGGAGATGCGATCTCAGGGAGAGGAGCTTCTCACCCGGGTTGCCCGCTTTCGAACCGGGGAATCGCTGCAACTGCCCCGCCGGTAGCCTGCGGCGTGCTGATATGGTAAGCTTTCGTCTTGTGCGCCTGGGGGAAGCTCGCCCACCTATGGGGGCTTCGTGAAATGGCAGATGGCACATCATTTATGAATAATTTCTAAAATCTACGATCTGCAGTCTGCAATGACATGTATCACGAAAGGGAGATGTATGGTATGAGCGAACATGCTTCGGTAAAAGCCCTCTGGGAGAACTATCTCGCCACTCTGGGAGAGACTCCGGAGAATACGAATAAAGTCTATAGCTCCTGGCACTTCTGTGACAACCAGGAAGATGCGGATGCTCTCGCAGAGCTGGTGCTCCGGGGGATCAAGCGCGCCACCGCCAGTGCAATGGCATGTTACGAAGAGGAAAAAGAACCTCTTCCTCAAGAGGGGGATTACAGCATTGTCACCGATTGGGAAGGGCGGGCCCTCTGCATTATCCGCACTACCAGGCTGCAGATCTTTCCCTTCAACGAAGTGCCTCGGGAATTTGCCGCCCGGGAAGGAGAGGGGGATGGCTCTCTGGAATACTGGCGTCAGGCACATGAGGCGGCTTTTTCCCGGGGGCTCCGGGAGTGTGGCCTGGAGTTCCGGGAGGATATACTCGTGCTCTGCGAGGAGTTTGAGGTGGTCCATCCCCAGTAAGGGTGCAGGAAGAACAAGGAAGTAAAAACAAAAAACTGGGGGAGACGTCTCTGCTCCCCCGGGATCACTCTGGAACTCACACATGTACGAATGTATCACCTCATGGTTTTAGAGCGGTTTCAGAAATAATGTGTCATGTGCTGTTTCACGGAGCCTCCGCTTGTGTGTCCCCTCTGCTCCGAAAGTGGCGAAACCGCTCCCTTGCTTTGCTGCTCCGGCCCGTCGCCCCAGGCGCGCCGACCAGCTGCGCGGCTGGGGCTTACCGGCACGTCCTGTGCCGGCACCGGGCCTCCGCGACGCAAAGCTGCGCTCGCCGACCACTATGGTCGCTGCCGGGGACACACAAGCTCCGGCTCTCCCGTTAATATAGTGTCACATGGCAACGAGAACCGCTCTAAGAGACAACCCGAGAGGCAACCCCAGAAGAAACAGTAAAGAAAGCCCCGAAGCCGTCCCGGCTCCGGCGTTGCACCCTCCGGAACCGCCGCCTCCCGATGCGGAAGCTTTCGTTTCAGCCCGGATGGAGCAGACCCGAAAGGTTACCACCCCCGCCTCGGGATTGAGGTCGAAGGGGCCGTTATCCGTCACCAGGTTACGCCACGTCATGAGTCCCTCTCCCGGTTCGTAGAAATCCGGAGGCGTTACGCCCTGGGGGAGATCCTGCCCCGGCCGAATCTCGAACTGTATGCCCCGTTCGGGAATTTCGTATCCCGAGCCGTCGGCTCTGGAGAAGAGTGAATAATAGCGCACCCGGTCAGGCCAGGAAGCGGTGTATTCCACGGAAAGATCTGTGCTCTCCAGAGCCACGTTCTCAAAAGCGTTGGCGTAATAGAGGCAGGCGTTCAGTTCCGAGAAAGAGGCAGAGGTTTCTCCGGAAAGCTCTCCCAGATCTGCTGAAAGGGCCTCCGCCACTGATTGAAAGAGATGGCTTTCCGTATTCGCCAGATCCCGTGAAACCGTACTCACGTCCGCATCCTCCACAATGGAACGAGGTTGTGGTGCCGTATCTCCCGTATATCCTCCAAAGGCGGTGGCGCTGTGATTGGGGGTGTCGCCTATGGTGCAGCTACCGTCGGTGGTATAGGTGGCATTGATATTGTCTTCGGAGTTACCTGTAATAACGCACCCCTCTTCCAGGCGAAGAGATGCGGCGTTGTGCGATCCTCCAGGTTTGTAGATGCCCCCTCCCTTATAAGCGCGGTTATGTTGAATGGTGCATCCACGAAGGATGGCGGAAGCTCCTTCTCCAAGCATCAATCCCCCCCCCAGGAGAAAAGCGGTATTCTCTCGTAGAGTGCAGCGTTCCATAATTACTGTACCCGTACAGAATATTCCTCCCCCGGAATTGGGAAAAGGGGCTCTTCCTCCCTGAATTGTAAGATACCGCATGGTGCAGGTAACATCATTTACCGAAAGGACCCGGCAGTTTCCGGTTTGAGTGATGGTGGCAGGGCCTGTGAAGGTGAGGCCGTTTCTGATTACAAGTTCCGTAGTCAGACGAATATCGGTACCCGCTCCGTCAAACCTTATGGTGTCTCCAGGGTTGGCTCTTGCGAGCACATAACGCAGGGTGCCCGGAGAGCCATCGTCCGCACCGCTTGTAACGCATCGCATGGCGACTCCCGAAGCCTCCCGGAAGCTCAGGAAGAGCAAAAAGATGGTGCATGGAAGCAGACAATACAAGAAAAACCTTCTTTTGGGAAAAATCTGCTGATATGTGCTTTCTTTGCCGGGATTTTTCCATTCGTATCCCATTATTCTTGGCTCCTTCTCTTTTTGGATAGTAGTGAACCGGGGGGGTTCTTCGTACATAAAAAGGACGAGGAATGTCAATACATCCTCGTCCTTGCGGCGCCGGGGGAAATTTTTATTTGGGGAGAATCACGTTTCCCGTGTTCATTCCCTCGCCTCCGGAGAGATTTTCCAGCTCTCCATCCTCCAGTTCGCCGGGTTTCCGGTTCTTTTTTTCCTTCAGCAGAGCCTCTTTTTCCATCTCTTCGGAATGCTTCGTAGCTTTGTCTTTCACGGAACTCTCCTCCTTCAATCTCATGGGTTTTTGCACGCGGTGCTTCTTTCATGGGATCAGCATACACCTTGACACAGTGTCAAAGTCAAGGGGCAAGAAAAAATTTTCTTTTTTTCAGAATTCCAGAATTACTTCTTTTTGAGCCGAAAGATTGCCAGGGGCAGTCCCAGAAGCAGCAGAGAAAGCCCCGAAGCCCCTGGGGCTCCTGCGTTGCATCCTCCGGAGCCGCCCCCCGATGCGGGAGCTTCTGCCTCCGCCCGGACGGAACAGACCCGGAAAGTTACCACCCCCGCCTCGGGATTCAGGTCGAAGGAGCCGTTATCCGTTACGGTATTCCGCCAGGTACGCAGCCCTTCCCCGGTCTCGTAGAAATCCGGAGGAGTTACGCCGTCGGGGAGGTTCTGCCCGGGCTGAATTTCAAACTGAATGCCCCCTTCGGGGAGAACGTAGCTTCCGGGAGCCAGCATTCTCGCATATCCGCCTCTTGATGCTGCATCCTCCTCCGCCAGGGCGAAGGCGGCGTAGTAGCGTACGTATTTCGGCCAGGAGGCGGTGAACTCAACCTCCAGCTCCCCGCTGCCGGAAGTATCTTCCAGGGGAATGTTCTCGTAGGCGAAGGCATTGTAGAGAGTAGCATTCATCCCCTGCAGAGAGGCGGAAAGGTTTCCTGGAATACCCCGAAGATCTCCCGAAAGGGCGGTCTGTATCTCTTCGTAGAGGGTGCTTTGGGAGTTTCCAAGATCTCTCTCCGCAGCGGTGACGTCGGATTCTCCCGCGGTGGAGCGGGGCTGAGGAGAGGCTCCGGAAGCCATTCCAGCCAGAGCCACGGAGCTTTTCCCCGGAGCGGTGCCGATGGTGCAGGATCCGTCGGTGGTGTAGGTTCCGACGATTTCCAGAGGGGTATTGCCGGTTATACTGGAGGATTGCGTGATGTTGGCAAGGCCGTGGTTTTCTATGCCCCCTCCGGCGGAGCTGGCGTTGGCCTGATTGGAGCTTATGGTGCTTGAGGCGGTACTCAGGTTACCGCTGTTGTAGATGCCCCCACCTCGACTTGCGCTGTTACCCGAGAAGGAGGTGTGGGACGTCAGGCTTGCGTTACCATAGTTTGCCAGTCCTCCCCCGTTTCCTCCGGCGGAAGTGTTGTTCCGGAAGGTGGATGTGAAGGTGGTCAGCGTGGCCCCGCTTCGGTTGTAGAATCCTCCTCCGCTGCTCTTATCGGCGATGTTGTTCTCTAAAGTGGTAATGTTAAGGACCACGTCCTTACAGTTATCCACTGCTCCCCCGTTGGTGTTGGAGGTGTTGTTCTTGAGGGTACAGCGGTAGAGAGTGAGATGGCCCCTGTTCAAAATGGCTCCACCCCCCGAACCGTCCGAAGCATTTCCTCCCGTGATGGTAAGATACGAGAGCTTCACGAAGCGGTCTGAGCCTATCGAAAAAACCCGTTGGTTTGCTGCGGTCTGTCGGATGATGGTGGAGCTTCCCATGATGGTGACAGCCTTGGAAAGAGGGAGTTCCCCCTGAAGCTGAATTTCCATGTCGGCATTTTGAAAGGTAATGGTATCGTTGGCCCAGGCGTTCTGTATGGCGTGGCGCAAGGTGCCGGCTGCAGGATTGGCAGGGTCGTCTCCGGTGTTCGTGACGGTCCATATGGTGGCTTCTGCGGGGTTGTGCAAAAGCAGCAGGAATATTGCCGATAAAATCACTCCATTTATTTGATATCTTCGGAAGCGTAAAAATTCTTTTTTCACAATAAATTCTCCTCTCATCGAAACTGGAATTTACGGTTTTCTCTATCAAAAAGTGGATGGATCAAGCCTCTTTCTTCTTCTGGACAAGGAGGCGACTCCCGTATGACCGGGAGTCGCCTCCTGCAACAGACGTTTCCTCTTATTTATTAAAAAATAAAGTTCCTGGAAGTCCCAAAAGAAGCAGCAGAGAGAGCCCTGAAACGCCTGTGGTCCCGGTGCTGCATCCCCCAGAGCTACCCCCCGATGCAGGAGCAGGAGCTTCTGCCTCCGCCCGGACGGAGCAGACCCGGAAGGTTACCACCCCTGCCTCGGGGTTGAGGTCGAAGGAGCCGTTATCTGTCACTACATTCCGCCAGGTTCGCAATCCCTCCCCGGTTTCGTAGAACTCCGGAGGAGTCACTCCATCGGGGAGGTCCTGCCCGGGCTCGATCTCGAACTGAATCCCCCGTTCGGGAAGAACGTAGCTTCCGGGAACCAGGGTTTTTGTGTTCCCCCCATGCGCCGCATCCTCCCCCGCCAGAGCGAAGGCGGCATAGTACCGCACGTAGCGAGGCCAGGAGGCGGTGAACTCGATCTCCAAATCTCCGTTGCCCGAGACATCTTCCAGGGGTACGTTTTCGTAGGTGAAGGCGTTGTAGAGAGTGGCGTTCATGCCTTCAAGAGAAACAGAAAGGTTTCCCGAAATGCCATGAAGATCTCCGGAAAGGGCATCTTTCACCTCTCCATACAGGAGGCTTCCGGAATTCCCCAGATCCTCCTCCGCATGTCGTACGTCGGAATCTCCCGCGGTGGAGCGAGCTTCCGGGGAGGCCCCCGAAGCCACCCCTGCCAGGGCCACGGAGCTTCTGCCGGGGTTGCCGCCGATATAGCAGTTACCGTCGGTGGTGTAGGTTCCGGAGCCTGCGATCTGGTCCGGAGTGTTGTTCTTGATTTTGGTCCCCTGGGCCAGATATGTTTCGGTGTAGAGATTCAGGAGCAATCCTCCTCCGGATCCCTTGCTCTTATTGTTATCCACGACGCAGCAGTACATGTAGAGAATTTCCCCGTTCAGAATGCCCCCTCCGGCGGTGTCGTAATTCTCGTTTCCCTCTACCACGCAGTTGTACATGGTAAGAACCGGGGTGCTGTATCCGCTGGCTTCGTTATTGATCCCCGCGGCTCTTCGGGGCCAGTTGGCGGTGTTGTAGCTCACGGTGCAACTGTACATGGTGAGGTTTCCCGCATTCAGAATGCCTCCTCCCACGGTGTTGTTCGTGACGGTGCAGTTTTCCATGGTAAGTGTGCCATGGTTGATGAGCCCCGCTCCGCAGGCGGAGCTTCCCGAGAGATCTCCTCCGGTGATGGTGAGGCCCTTGAGGGTGCAGGTGATGCCGGGAATGAAGTAGACTACCCGTTCCCCTGTTACGGTCTGGCGGAGGGTGGCGGAGGGATATCCGCTTATGGTGAGATTCCTGTTGACGAAAAGGTATCCCCTAAGGTTCACCACAGGCACGCGAATGGAAACGGTATCCCCCGCAGCGGCGTTTTCCACCGCATGACGCAGGGTCTCTCGGGCTCCATCGTCTGCTCCGCTGGTGACGATCCAGGTGGTGGCGTGTGCTGGGCCCTGGAAGAGAGAAAGCCCCAGGAGCATCAAGGTGCATAAGGTCAGGTAAAAACAAGCTCTTTTCCCGCAAAAGAAAGGTTTTTTGCTTTCTCTTTCTCCGGAAGAATCGTGGTCGCAATAACCGTGGTCTTTTTGCATGGGTGTTCCCTTTCCTTTCTAAAATCTCCTCGTTTTCGTCTTTTGCCTGAATTCAGAAAGACGAATCCCCCTTCGAGTTCCCGGTTCTTATGGGCATGTCCCTGCAGGTGGAGAGAAAATACGGAACGGCGGAGATTTCGATGACATATTTTGCGGCACATCATTGTGTAAAGCCGCTCCATAAGGAATGACGTTTGTACCTATACGTGAAGGAGGAAGGGAACCGGGCCGCCTTGGTCCTTCGCGGGCAAAGCAAGGGTGTATGTTTTAGGGATTGATGATGTTTCCCGTGGTCATTCCCTCGCCTCCCGCGAGGTTCTCCAGATCCGCGTCATCCAGCTCATCGGGTTTACGTTCTATTTTTTCCTTTGCGAGAGCTTCCTTTGTTTCCTTTTCGATCTGTTCGGTTCCCTTCTTCTTCATGGCAGATTCCTCCTTGTGATGTTTATGGATGTTGGTCTGTGACGGTGAACCTTCCTTCGCTGGATCAAGCATATACCTTGACACTATGTCAAAGTCAAGGGCTGAGAAAATATTTTTCTGTCTTTTTCGAGAATTTCCGTTTATCTCTCTCCCCGGAGTCTCTGAAATTTTGCGAAGACGGGCACTCCCAGAAGCAGGAGAAGAGAGAGTGGCGATGCTGTTCCTGCTCCTGCTCCTGCGCTGCACCCTCCGGAGCCGCCCCCCGATGCGGGAGGTTGTCTCTCTGCCTCCGCTCGAACGGAACAGACCCGGAAGGTTACCGCTCCAACCTCGGGATTAAGGTCAAAGGAGCCGTTATCGGTTACCACATTCCGCCAGGTCCGCAGCCCTTCCCCTGCCTCGTAAAAGTCTGGGGGGGTAACCCCTTCGGGGAGAGCCTGCCCCGGCTGAATCTCGAACTGGATTCCCTGTTCCGGGAGCACATAGCTTCCCGGCGTGAGGGTTCTTGGGTTCTCACCGTTTGATACAGCGTCCTCCTCCGCCAGGGCAAAGGCGGCGTAGTAGCGCACGTATTGCGGCCAGGAGGCGGTGAACTCGATCTCCAGCTCCCCGTTGCCGGAAGTATCTTCCAGAGGAACGTTCTCGTAGGTGAAGGCGGTGTAGAGGGTGGCGTTCATGCCTTCCAGAGAGACCGAAAGGTTTCCCGAAATGCCATGAAGATCTCCGGAAAGGGCATCTTTCACCTCTCCATACAGGAGGCTTCCGGAATTCCCCAGATCCTCCTCCGCACGTCGTACGTCGGAATCTCCCGCGGTGGAGCGGGGTTGGGGAGAGGAGCCCGAAGCAACTCCTCCCAGGGCCACGGAGCTTCTTCCCGGAGCGGTGCCGATGGTACAGGTGCCATCGGCGGTGTACTCTCCGAGAATTTCCAGGGGAGTATTGCCTTTGACCTCTGAGTTTTCTGCAAGGGCCACGGAGGCGTAGCTCTCTATGCCTCCTCCGGCGGAGGATTCCGAGGCGTGATTCGAGCTTACGGTACACCAGGAGGTGGTGATGCTTCCGTCGTTGTAAATTCCCCCTCCTCGATTGGCGCTATTTCCCGAAAAGGCGGTGTGGGAGAGCAGATTGGCGGTGCCGAAATTTGTCAATCCTCCTCCGTATCCCTCGGAGATATTGTTCCGTATGGTAGAGGTGTAAGCGTTCAGGGTGCCCCCCATACGATTGCAGACCCCCCCTCCCTGGTGAGCCGCGGTGTTATTTTCCAGAACCACGATATTCAGGGTGAGGTCTTTGTAGTTTTCGATCCCCCCTCCGTAGGTGGAGGCGTAGTTATCCCGGAGGGTGCAGCGGTAGAGGGTGAGGTATCCTTTGTTCAGGATGCCCCCGCCTCCAGAGTTGCCGCTGTAGCCCTTCCCTCCGGTGATGGTAAGATACTCCATTCGCACGAAGACCCCGGAAGCCACGGAAAAAACCCGGTGATACCTGGCAGTCTGGCGAACCGTGGTGGAGCTTCCCATGATGGTGATGTTTTTGCTGATGGGCAGCTCCTCCGTAAGCTGAATTTCCATGCCGGGGTTTGCGAAGGTGATGATGTCGTTATTCCAGGCGTTCTGCACCGCATGGCGTAAGGTTCCCTCGGGAGGATTGTAGGCCTTGTCTGCGGTACTCGTGACGGTCCATACGGTGGCCTCTGCGAGGCTTTGGAAAGCCAGAAGAGCGGAAAAAATCAATAGAAACAAAGCTACCATCAGAGGAGATCGTTTCCCGGGAGGGAATTCCTCGAAGGCACGCAGCTGTGATGCTTTCGGTGTCATGGAGCATTTCTCCTTTCTGCTGCTGAAGTATTGTTGCCCGATCTCTCCAGACAATACACCCTGACACAGTGGTAATGTCAAGAAAAAAACCGGAACAGCTTCTTTTTTTCATGATGGTGAAGGCGATTTCTTTGCATGGGTATCACCTTTCCTTTCGGATGTTGTGGGGATTCCGAGGCGGTGGTGATTATTTCAGTGGTAGCCATGGCTCAGATGAGGAGGCCTCTACAACCCCTATAGTAAGGAGGACGAAGGGCATGGGCTTCGCCTTCGTCCTCCCGGGGTTCGAGAAACATTTCTTAGGGGTTGATGATATTTCCCGTGTTCATTCCTTCGCCTCCGGAGAGTTTTTCCAGTTCCTCATCCTTCAGCTCGCCGGGTTTCCGGTCCTTTTTGTCCTTCAGCAGAGCCTCTTTTTCCATCTCCTTGGGATGTTTCGTACCTTTGTCTTTCACGGAACCTTCCTCCTTCAATTTCATGGATTTTCGTACAAGGTGTCTCTTTCATGGATTAAGCATACATCTTGACACGGTGTTAAAGTTAAGGGGCAAGAAGAAATTTCCCCTTTTTTCCAAATTCCGGAATTACTTCTTTTTGAGCCGAGCGATTGCCAAGGGCACTCCCAGAAGCAGGAGAAGAGAGAGTGGCGATGCTGTTCCTGCTCCTGCTCCTGCGCTGCACCCTCCGGAGCCGCCCCCCGATGCGGGAGGTTGTCTCTCTGCCTCCGCTCGAACGGAACAG
>Ga0334884_1000835_pt1 | contig 52329 bp, 46 predicted proteins | sample GraSluR1_MG_7_FD_207215 | JGI IMG/M metagenome (GOLD analysis project Ga0334884, IMG submission 207215) | Sludge microbial communities from methane-producing bioreactor in Wageningen University, Netherlands - Granular Sludge_12_05 R1 | ecosystem: Engineered > Bioreactor > Anaerobic >... | reverse complement strand
TTTGATAATGCGCTAGATTATATAAAAGGGGTTATAGATTATTTACCGATATTCTATGTAGCAGGAAATCATGAAAAAACAGCTAATTTATATGAAACACTAAAAGTTGATTTAGAAATGCTGGGAGTAATAGTTCTAGAAGATGATATTTACTTAATTGAAAAAGACCAAGCATTTATTAATTTAATAGGAGTATTAGATCCAGAATTTTATGACTCATATTATAATGTTTTAATCAATACAGTAAATTCATTATATGAAAGTGAAATGTTTAATATTTTATTATCACATAGACCAGAGATTTTAGATCTTTATGCATCAACAAATGTTGAGTTAGTTTTTACAGGGCATGCTCACGGAGGACAAGTTAGACTTCCATTTATTGGAGCCTTAATAGCTCCTAACCAAGGCTTTTTTCCTAAATATACTAGTGGAATTCATACAATTAATAATACTACAATGGTTATTAGTAGAGGGCTAGGAGAAAGTATTATTCCCTTTAGAGCATTTAATAGACCAGAAATAGTTGTAGTAAATTTACATAATTAATATAGAGCCAAAAAAGGAGATAAATATTTAATATGAGTAATTATTTAAATGAAAAAGAATATAAGTTTGGAATTTTTTTTAAAACATTAACTTTCTTATCGGCATTTACAGGAGTGTTTTTTCAATTATATGCTAGAAATTTTGTGAATGGCGCAACAATCTTTAGAGCTTTTACGACTCAAAGTAATATTTGGATTGGATCTCTTTGCTTAGTATTTTTAATTTTAGACATCAAAAATAAAGGATTAAGAGAGTATCCTGTTTGGTTGTATAATTTAAAATTTATGTTTACGACTTCAATTATTTTAACTTATATAGTATTTGCGGTATTGCTGACTCCTTTAATGAGTTTTAGTTATTTAGTATCGCCATCAAATATTTTCTTACATGTACTAACTCCGATATTTGCGGTTATTGATTATTTAGTTTGTGATAAAGGGATTAATAAAGATAAAAAATATACTTATATTTTACCTTTAATTATGCCTTTGTTATACGCTGTATTTTTTATTAGTTTATATGAAATATTAGATGAACTTCCAGTAGAATATTTTTTCTTAGATTATAGAACTTATGGCTGGTTTGATTTTAGAAATAATGGTATAGGTGTAGTTTATTGGACTGTAATTCAATGTTCATTTTTAGTAATAATCGGAAGATTTTTATTAAATTTAAAAAATAAAACAAAAACTATTAATACTAAAATGTTAGTTTTAGTTACACTTTTAATAATGTTAGGTATTACTGCTTCAACTGTATTAGTTAGTTTGCTTTAAAAAAGGAGAAAAATGAAAGTCGGAATTATTTGTTTCTTTTATCATTATAGGAAATCCGATTGGTTTTATTTGCTCTAATGTAGAAGATATAAAAAAACTTTAGATAAGAAGTTTGGTAATACAATTAAAATAATAGATTATACACATTAGTGTATAATCTATTATTATTTAAATAAATGCATACTGCTATTGCATAATATATTTGAAAGTGTTATAATGATTAATGTCTATTTTTTAGGAGAATGCTATGAGAAATCTTGTTTTAGCAAGTACTATCGGTGATAGGTTAAAAGAAGTTATGTTGCCTGAAAAGGTGAATTTTTTTGGGTTAGAACTAGGTCCGAGTTTCTTTTCAGCAGTAATTGTTAGTGCGTCTATAATCTTGTTTTGTTTGATAATAAGAGTATTCTTTATAAAAAAATTCTCTGATAAACCGACCAGACTTCAAATAATTTTAGAAAGTGTAATTGATTTTTTTGAAGGAATTACAAATGAGTCAATTCATAAGTATAAAGGTTTTATTTCAATTTATATATTTACTGCAGCTTTTTATATATGCTTAGGAACTTTAATTGAATTATTAGGGCTAAGACCTGTATTAAGTGATATAAATGCTTGCATAGCAATGGCACTCTTTACATATGGACAATTAGTAATCTATAGTTTAATAAACAAGGGCATTGTAAAGGGAAGCCTAAATTCTATAAAAGACTTAACGATTGCGATTTCATTTTCATTTAGGCTATTTGGTAGTATTCTAAGCGGCTTGATGATAATGGAATTAGTATATTCAGTTATTTGGATATCTTTTGTAATTCCAGCTTTCTTGCATGTGATTTTTACGCTTTTCCATGCATTTATTCAAGCTTATGTATTTGCGATGTTATCTTCACTTTTCTTGGGTGAAGCTATTGGTGAAAAAGAATTAATGGTTGAAATGCCTAAAAAATTAAAAATAAGTAATACTTAAAAAAGGAGAAAAAATATGTTAATGCAAAATGTATTATTACTGGCAGTTGATCCAAGTAGTGTTGGGATGTTAGCGCTAGCTGCGGCTATTGCTGTTTTTACAGGTGTTGGAGCCGGTATTGGAATGGGAATCGCGACAGGAAAAGCAGTTGAAGCAATTAGTCGTCAGCCTGAAGCTACTAATAAAATCAGAACAGTTTTATTATTAGGTCTTGCTTTCGCTGAAACTACTGCTATTTATGGTTTGTTTATTTCAATATTAATAATTATAAATATTTTATAAGAAACAGAGGAAAATTAAATGGTTAACCTTATTTTAGCTTTACCGCTAGGACTATCTTTTGAAGAAATATTATTACATCTTCTTAATTTTGCAGTTTTGCTTGTTGCTGTTAGATTTCTTTTATGGAAACCTGTTAAGAAAATAATGGATAAAAGAAAACAAGAATATATAAAAGCAAAAGAAGATAGTGTTAGAATGGTAAAAGAAGCTGAGGAATTAAAAACTGAATATTCTACTTTAGTTGATAATATTGAAAAAGAAAAAGCAGAAATTATCACTAAGGCCTTAAGTGAAGCAGAAATCAGAGCTGAAGCGATTATAATAAAGTCAAAAGAACATGCTGAAAATATAATTACTAGCGCAAAAGAAGTTGCAAAAAGTGATGCTATTCAAGCTGAAAAAGATTTTGAAAAAGAGATTGCAACTTTAGCTATAGATATTGCTAGTAAAGTAATTGATAGAGAAATTAGTCAAAAAGATAATGAAAAGCTAATTGAAAATTACTTGAATCAATGGGAAAAATCATGAGTAAAATTATTGTGTATACTGCAAAAGAATTAACAAGTGATTTTAAAAAGAAGATTACTGATAAAATTCTTAAAAAAGAAAAAGAATGTCGGGATATTGAATTTGTTGTGATGCCTTCGCTTGTTGGGGGAATTGTAATCAAGAAAGATGATGTTGTTTATGATGGTTCTATTTCTGGTGAACTATTGAAAATTAAAAAACATTTAAGTAGGTAAAAAAGTGAATTTAGAACATATTACTAAGAAAATTGCTTCTAAAATAGAAAGCTATAAGAAAACTTATAATCCGCTTGTAACCGGCACCATATTAGAATGCAACGATGGTGTCATTTTCGTTGATGGATTAAGTAGTATTGGATATGGTGAAGTTCTAAAAGTTAATGATTGTTACGCAATGGTTCTTAATATTGAAAAAGATAAAGTAGGAGCGATTGTATTAAATGATATTGGAGATATTTCAGCAGGTGATCAAGCTTATGCTACGGGACATGTTGTTGATGTTGGAGTTTCAGATGAGATCCTTGGAAGAGTAATTAATCCACTTGGAGCACCGATGGATGGAAAAAGTAAATATAAAGTTGATGTTTACCAAAACTTAGAAGCGCCATCTCCTGATATAATGGATAGAGATAGTGTTAACGAGCCTTTAGAAACTGGTATAATTGCAATTGATTCAATGATACCGATTGGCAAAGGCCAAAGAGAATTAATAATTGGTGATATGCAAACAGGGAAAACTGCGATTGCAGTTGATACTATTCTAAATCAAAAAGATAAAGATGTTATTTGTATATATGTTGCAATTGGTCAAAAGGCTTCATCGATTTCAAAGATATTACAAGTTTTAAATGAGGCTAATGCTATGACTTATACGACAATAGTTGCATCAACTGCTAATGATGAAGCATCAATGCAATACTTAGCTCCTTATACGGGGTGTGCAATAGCTGAATATTTTATGTATCAAGGTAAAAATGTTTTAGTAGTGTATGATGATCTTACAAAACATGCAATTGCATATAGAACTTTATCGCTTTTATTAAAGCGTCCATCAGGAAGAGAAGCTTTTCCTGGAGATATTTTTTATACACATTCCCGTCTTTTAGAAAGAGCAGGGAAGTTATCTAAAGAATTAGGTGGAGGCTCTATGACAGCACTACCTATTATTGAGACTCAAATGGGAGATATTTCAGCTTATATTCCAACAAATGTAATCAGTATTACTGATGGCCAAATTTTTTTAGAAACTGAACTATTTCATTCAGGGATAAGACCAGCTGTAAATGAAGGTTTAAGTGTTTCTCGTGTTGGTGGGGCTGCTCAATTTAAAGCAATTAGAAAAGTGGCTAGTAGATTAAGACTAGATCTAGCTAATTATAGAGAGTTAGCGATTTTTTCAAGATTTGTTGCTGATTTAGATATGGATACTAAAAAAATTTTAACTCAAGGAGCTATACTTACTCAAAGTTTAACTCAGGATCAGTATAAACCTTTGAGTTTTGAAAAACAGGTCGTTTATTTATATGTAATTATTCATCAACTGATACCTTATCTAACAGAAGATAATGTTAGAGAAACTATTGAAAACTTATTTGCATATCTAGAAATCAACTATAATGACATTTTTGATGAAATAAAAGCTGATAAAGATTTAAGCGATAAAATAACTTGCAAATTGGAAAGTGCTGTAAGAAATTTTGTAGGTGGATATGAAAAATAGTAATGAAGTAAAAAATAGAATAAAAAGCATTAAAGAAACTGGCCAAATAACTAAAGCTATGAATCTAATCTCAATAATCAAAATGAGAAAAGCTATGGTTAAATATGAAGCTAATAAAAATTACACGTCTAAATTAAGAGAATCAGTTAAAGAAATATTTTTATCTGAAAAAGAATTTGATTCAAAATATTTTCATAAAAAAAATGGTAGCAGAGTCGCTTACATCGTTATTGCAAGTGATAGAGGTTTAGCAGGAGACTACAATAACGAAATTTTAGAATTAGCTTATCAAGATATGAAGAATATAATAGAAAAACAAGTTTATTCTTTAGGTGTTTTAGCTCATGACTATTTTAATAAAAGAAATATTAAAACAGATGCTGAGTATTTGCATGTTATGAATAGACCTATTCTAGCAAATGCTAGACAAATGATGTATAACATGATAGAACTATACGATGATGATATAGTTGATGAAGTAAAAATTGCATATACTTCAATGAAAAATTTGAATGATATTAAGGCAGTTGTTGAAACAGTGTTACCAATTGATACTGGTGAAAGTCAAGAAGAAAATAATTTTAAAGAATATCAAAATCTAGAGTACACATGTGATCATAATGAAACAATAGCTGTTATTGTAAGACAATATATTTTAGGAACAATCTATTGTGCTTTACTTCAATCAGAAGTAGCAGAACACTACCATAGAATGGTAGCGATGGATAGTGCTACTAGAAACTCTGGCGAGATTTTAAATAAATTAAAATTAGAATATAATAAGATAAGGCAAGAAAAAATTACTAAAGAGATTACAGAAACAAGTTCATCAAGAATAAGGACGGAATAAAATGGATGGTAAGGTTTTACAAATAATAGGACCGATTATAGATGCTATCTTTGAAGATGGCGATATACCTAAAATCAACGAAAAATTAGTTGTTTATTTAAACGACCAAAAGTCAATTGCAGTTGAAGTATACTCACATCGAAGTAAAAATGTTGTTAGATGTGTAGCACTAGAGCCAGTTGAAGGATTAACTAAGGGTGCTAAGGTTGTAGCAACAAAAACACCTATATCAGTGCCAGTTGGTAAGGCTACCTTAGGAAGGGTATTAAATGCTTTAGGTGAGCCGATTGATAAATTAGGGAAAATTGAAACTGATGAATATTGGTCAATTCATAGAAATGCTCCACCATTTCATGATATAAAAACTGAGGTTCAAGTATTAGAAACAGGAATCAAAGTAATAGATTTATTAACACCGTATTGCAAGGGTGGGAAAATTGGTCTTTTTGGTGGTGCAGGAATTGGGAAAACAGTTTTAATCCTTGAGTTAATTAGAAATATTGAAAAAGCTCATGGCGGATATTCAGTATTTACTGGAGTTGGTGAAAGAAGTAGAGAAGGCTTTGATATGATTAAAGAAATGACAGCAAGTAATGTCATTAAATCAACTTCATTAGTTTTTGGCCAAATGAATGAACCTCCAGGTGCTAGAATTAGAGCTGCGTTTACTGGTTTAACAATTGCAGAATACTTTAGAGACAAATTAAAACAAGATGTTTTGTTATTTATAGATAATATATTTAGATATATTCAAGCAGGTAGTGAAATCTCTGCCTTATTGGGTAGAATGCCATCAGCTGTTGGGTATCAACCGACTTTATCAACTGAAATTGGAAAATTAGAAGAAAGAATTTGTAATACTAGAAACGGCTCAATCACATCAATTCAGGCGGTTTATGTTCCGGCTGATGATATTACTGATCCTGCACCAGCTACAATATTCTCACATCTTGATGCAACAACTGTACTATCAAGAAGTATCGTTGAACAAGGAATCTATCCTGCTGTTGATCCGCTTGCTTCAACATCTAGAATTTTAGAGCCTAGAATTGTTGGTCAAAGACATTATAGAGTAGCTCGTGAAGTCCAAGAAACACTCCAACGGTATAAAGAACTTCAAGATATAATTGCAATTTTAGGGATGGAAGAATTATCTGAAAAAGATCGTTTGATTGTTACAAGAGCTAGAAAACTTCAAAGATTTTTCTCACAAAGCTTTTTTGTGGCTGAAGGGTTTACTGGACAAAAAGGTAAATATGTAAAAAGAGAAAAAACAATTGCTGGTTGCGAAGCTATTTTAAATGGGGATTTAGATAAAGTGCCTGAGAGTGCTCTTTTATATATAGGAGAAATTGAAGAAGCATTTAAAAAGGTAAAATCATGAGTGAAAAAACTTTTGAGGTAAATATAATTACTCCAGAAAGAAACTTTTTTAAAGATCAAGTTGATATGATTACAGTTGAAACTATTGATGGTTCTTTAGGTTTGTTGAAGAATGCTTCTAATCAAGTAATAGCCTTAGTTCCTGGGGAAATTAAAATAACTAAAGATGGTTCGGGTTTAACTGCTTCATATGGCAATGGTTATATTAAAGTAAAGAATGGTATTGTTGTGATGCTAGTAGAAACCGCTGAATGGCCTAGTGAAATTGATCCTTCGAGAGTAAAAGATACAATTGCTGAAAATGAAGATATAATAAGATTTAAAAAAGCTCATTATGAGCATACTTGGGGTAAGTCTAATATAGCAAGAGCTCTAGCTAGACTTAAAGTTAAAAATAAAGACGAATAAAATTTCAAATGAATTGGAAATCCAATTCATTTTTTTACTCTACGTTTCGTAGGTTTACAGAAAATTAGATTTAGTATATAATTGTCAGTAGAGGTGAATGAAGTGGATTCTTATGTAACTGGTTCGATTATTAAAACGCTTAGATTAAAGAAAGGTTTAACTCAAAAGGAATTGGCAGATAGAATTAATATTTCTGAAAAAGCTATTTCAAAATGGGAAACAGGAAAGGGATTGCCTGATATTTCTTTGTTAGAATCTTTAGCAAAAGCTTTGGATATTTCAGTAGTTGAATTATTTAATGGTGAAGAAATCATTAATTCAAATAAAACTGCTAATATGCTTAAACTAAAATTTTATGTTTGTCCTATTTGTGGGAATGTTATTACATCTATAGGAGAAGGCGTTTTTTCATGTTGTGGTAATAATTTGATTATTCAAGAGGCTGAAGTTGATGATGATTTAGGAATTGAAAAAATGGATGGTGGATTATTTGTTCATAAAAAATATGAAATGACAAAAGAAAACTATATATCGTTTTTTGCTTATGTTAGTAGTGATAAATTTCAGTTTGTTAAAATGTATCCAGAACAAAACGCTGAAGTAATGTTTAGAAGCGTGGGGCATGGAATAATTTATTATTATAATAATAAAGAAGGTTTGTTTAAAAAAAGAATTTGAATATATATTAAAAGTATGTTTATAATGTAAACTTTATTCAAAGATATTGACTTTAAATATCGCTTATGCTAATATCTTTTCAAATGGAGGAAATAGTAATGAAAAAAATCATACTAATGGTTTCTTTTTTATTTGTTTTAATTGGTTTAGTGGCTTGTGATAAGGAAGATTTGCCTGAAGATTGGGTAGATTTAGAGTTAGATACACCGATTGAAGTTTATAATTATTTGTATACAAGTATGGATAATGCTTTAAAAAAAGAGACAGCTGAAATAGTTTTTTATGAAACATTGAATGAAGTGGACTCAGAAGAGATAGTTTTGTTATCAAAAGCCAATGAAATTATTTATTCTAATAAGGATGAAGTTAATTTAGCTTATTATCAAGGGAAAATGTATTATAGTGATAGTTTTTCTAAATTTACAACTGTTTCTTCAAAAGAATATCTTTCAGTTGTAATTAATAAAATGTATGAAATAGAATTTAATCATTTCTTGTTTTGTGATAACATTAATTTTATTGAAAGCGCAACAGGGTTTACACTAGAAGCAGACGCATATATTGCACCGCATTTGTATAGTTTAGATTTAGAAACTAATTTAGAACATGAAATGGTTAGTTTTACAATTACAAGTAGCGTTCCTAGTTTTACAAGAAGTTATACCTTTACTGTAAATTCTACTATAACAAGTGCTATGGTAGCACCAGCTGTTTTTTTACCAACTGCTACTGATATGACTGAATCTTGGGATTTGTTGTTTGAAATTTCTGCATTTATATATGCTTATTCTCAAAAAGAAGAAGTAAAAATGAATTACTATGAAACTACTCAGGAAAACAATTTTCTTGTACCTGAAAATACTTATAATATGAAAAGTGAGAAAGCATATATAACAAGAGAAGATGGATATGATTATTTTGTGAATGATAAGTTGTATACTCATTCAGATGCAGAGATGACTGATTTTTATAAAAATGTTTATACAGATGCTAAATATAATGGTATTAAATCTGTAGTTCTAAGGGATATTTTTTGGCTTATAAGCGATGTTAATGATGTTGTTTTCACAAAAAATATAGTGGATAATAAGACAGTTTATAGTTGCAGCAAGTTTGAAGTTGAAATTATAGATTCAAAACTAGCAAATATTTTTACTGAAGAAGAATTCGGTGAAGATACATTATATAAAAAATATCAGTATTTTGATGAGGCTACTATTGTTTCTGAACCTGCTAACTTTAGGATTGATGATTATATTTCTGATCAAGAATGTTATGATATAAGTGAAGCGTCTAGTGCTTATCATACAGCTAAAAGTGTTATGCATAATCAATATTTATATGATGGAGGAAATCCTGATCAAACTGACTATGCTGTAGCTATAAATAGTTTTTCGGTTAGTTTGGTTGCTGAAGCTCCAGCTGTTGGTGAGATGCTTTATAATCTAATATATATTCATGCAACGCCTACCACTGTAAATGGTGAAGGTCAGATATTAGCTGTATATTTTCATTCATCAACAGGAAAATATAAAATTTACGAAGAAAATTCAATCGAAAAATATTTAAAACTTCAATAATTAAAATAAAATAGGCATAAAGATTGCCTATTTTTTGATTGGCTGATATAATTGAATAAGAGAGGTAATATATGAAAATTTTAGCTTTTACGGGTAGCCTTAGAAAAGAATCATTTAATTTAAAGTTATTAAAAATTGCTCAAAAAATTGTAGTAGAAGAAATTGAGATTGAGATTTTTGATTTATCAAAAATTCCTTTTTATAATCAAGATTTAGAAACTGTTCCTTTTGAAGTAAATCAGTTTATAGAAGCTATAAAAAAAGCTGATGGCTTCCTTATTGCAACTCCTGAATATAATTACTCTATTCCCCCGGTTTTAAAGAATGCTCTTGATTGGGCTTCATTAGATGATGCAGAACCATTATCTGGTAAAGTTGCAGCAATAATGAGTGCATCTCCTAGTATGTTAGGCGGTGCAAGAGCGCAGTATCATTTAAGACAAGTCGCAGTGGGATTAGATTTAAGTATTTTAAATTATCCAGAAATATTTATTAGTAAAGCACATGATAAGTTTGATGTTGATGGGAATTTAAAAGATGAATTTGGTTTAAAAATGATTAAAGATTTATTAATTAACTTAAAAGAAAATATAGAGCAAAAGAAAAAGGTTCAATAGAACCTTTTTTAATTTAAATTATTTCTTTTCGTTTAATTAAGATTAGTCCAAATCCAACAAATATAAATAGTAAATTAACAGCACTAGTTTTACATCCACTTTTTGGAGCCTCTTCAGCAGGGGGAGTTAATTCGTTAGGATTATAGTTGTAAGTTAAGGTTTCATTAAAAATTTCTTGATTGTATATATCAGTTACAATTAATGAAAAAGTGTTTTCGCCCTCTGTAAGCATATAAGCTAAACTATATTCAGTTTCATCAAAATCTAGACGGCTAATCAAATCACCATCAATTTCGAAATCAAAATCTCTTATTTGACTAGATATTAATGTGTTATCCCATTTGAAGAATAAAGTTCCATCAACATCTTCAACTCTTAGGTTAGAAATAGCTCCGGCTTCTTCTTTATTAACGAAAGTTTGTAAGACTTCCCTTTTTGTAGAATCTTTAAAGGTTATTATAAGTTTTAATTCAAAAGTTCTTCCTGCAACAATTGGTCCAAATAGATATTCAGTCATATTTTCAGTTGGTTCAATTGAGTTGTATACATAATCATTAGCAGCAGCATTACAAACTTTAATATCTCTAACTTTATCATAGCCGTTGTTAGTAAAAGTAAGTTTCCCTAAAGTTAAATCAGCAGAATTTATTGAAAAATTAAATGAGTTAGCATAAGCATCTCTATTAAAATCACCTATATCTTCTCTTTTACAAGGAATAGTATATTCATCATGCACAGTTCCGCTCGTATCAAACATTTCTCCAGTTATTTGAGTTGGACTTACATTAATAATTTGGATTGAACTAACAGCATTATCAGCTGTAGTTCCTCCATATACTACTTCAGAGTATTGGCTACTTGCAGTAGCAATTCTTCCTCTTGAACCAATTTGGTTAGAAGTTATATAAACAGTTCCTTTATCAGGTGTAGTTACATTACCGTTTAGTATTGGCTTTGTTCTAACATAAACATGATCATCACCAGTTAAAACTAAATCAACACCAAGGCTTTCTAAGATGCTACCATAGGTAGCATAATTATCACTAGATTTAGCAACTCCAGCAGGTGCACTAGCAGTTGAACCATGAAAAAATTCACGATGTGAAAAAGCTATAATATATTCACTTGGATTATTTTGAATAGTTGTAGATAACCATGACTTTTGTTTATCTCTTGTAGCGAAATCTAGGATTTCAGAGTTGATACCAACGAATAGTACGTTGTTATATTTGAAATAATAAGATGAATTTTGAATTTCTGTAGCTCCGTTTTTAGGATTGTTAAACATTGCGTTATAATAAACGTCAGATGTATGAATAGTGCCACTTACATATTTATAATAATCGTGGTTGCCTGGAACTGATGCAATGAAGTAATTTTTTGTAAAAGGGGCAGAACTAAAATGATTCCATTGGTAGTAATCGCTTCCGTGAGACGTTAAATCTCCTGAAAATAGTACGAAATCTAAATTGCTATTTTTTTCTTCAGCTTTACTAACCAAAGAATTAGCCGTTGTTAATCTACTGCTTAGATTAGGATAAGCGTGAATATCAGACATATATATAAAACTAAAACTGTCAGTATCATCAGCTGTTTTGAAAAAATAATCATTTGTTGTAGTAGAACCAATTATTTTATAGCGATATTCAGTCCCGACAGTTAAACTTGTCAAATTAACAGTGTTTCGGTAGTAATTAACGGTTCCAGTATAACCTCCACTATTACCATCTGAAAAACTTTCAAATGTTGTTGATAGTGTAGTTGGAGTTACGCTAATTCCGTTAGCGTAAGATGTATCGTCTTTAGTAGTATAAACTAAAGTAGAACTAGCAATAGTTGCATGCCAGCTAATATTAATTTCGGTACTAGCATTTTCCCCTGGTGAAGCAAACACCATGCTAATTTCTGCTGGTAAGGCGTTAACAAAAGATAAGTTAATTAAAACCATAAATAATAATAAACAAATAGATAATATTTTTTTCATAAATCCCTCCTACATTTGAATTATAACATAAATTATTTGATACACAAAATCAATTATAAAAAAATGAAAACAAAAAAATTTTATTTTAATAAAATTTTCTAAAATTTAAATTATATTAGTCAATTCTTGCATTTAAGGACTAAAAGTTGTATAATATAATTGTTTGTAAGATGAGTGTAACTCATCTTAACTATTAAAAAAAGGAGATTAAAAAGAATGGCAGATTACAAGTATTTTCAGTATGATGTATTAAAAGAGTTTTGTACTAAAGCATTTAATAAGGTAGGCTTTACAAAAAAAGAAAGTGGGATTATAGTTGATGTATTATTACAATCTGATTTGTTTGGGATTGAATCACATGGTGTTCAAAGATTAGTTAGATATCATAAAGGTATTGAAAAAGGCCTTATAAAAATAGATGCTAAACCGGAGATAGTTTTCCAAACACCAATTAGTGCAGTAATTGAAGCGCACGATGCTATGGGACAACTTGTAAGTCATCAAGCAATGACTTTAGCAATTAAAAAAGCTAAAAAAAGTGGTGTTGGTATAGTTTCAGTTCGCAATTCAAATCATTTTGGTATTGCTGGGTATTATGCAAAGATGGCATCTGATCAAGGCTTAATTGGTTGGGCTACTACAAATTCTGAGGCTATTATGGTTCCTACTAATGGACGCATGGCTATGATTGGGTCTAATCCAATTGCTATGGCAATGCCTGCTGATCCTTATGATTTCTTATTTGATGCTTCTACAACAGTTGTTACTAGAGGTAAACTTGAGATGTATAATAAAGCTGAAAAAACTTTGCCAGATGGTTGGGCACTTGATAAAGATGGAAAACCTTCAACTGATGCTGCAGATGTATTGAAAAATATCATTGCTAAAAATGGTGGTGGTATTATGCCTTTGGGTGGAGTTGATGAAGTTCTTGGAAGCCATAAAGGTTATGGATATGGAATGGTTTGTGAAATATTCTCATCTATATTATCACAAGGTCCAACATCTAATTACTCAATGACAGGCGGTAGAGGAAATATTTGCCACGGATTTATGGCGATTAATCCTGCATTCTTTGGTAATCCAGAGGATATTAAAAAACATTTCTCTAAATTCTTAAAAGAATTACGTGATGCTCCAAAAGCAGAAGGACAAACTAGAATCTACACGCATGGAGAAAAAGAAGTTGAAGCGACTAAGAAAATTCTTGAAGATGGAATTCCAGTAAATGTTAATACTGTGCGTGAAATGATTGATATGGCAAAATTTGTTGGATTAAGTTATACAAAATATTTTGGTAAAATTAAAGCTGAAGATAAAGCTAAAAAGAATTTTTATTAATAAAGGGGAAGAAAATGGAAAAGAAATTAACTACTGCTGAAAGAAGTTTAGCACTACATTACGAAAAAAAAGGTAAATTAGAAGTTGTTGTTACAGTACCAGTTGCTACTAAAGATGATTTGTCTTTAGCATACACTCCAGGTGTTGCAACTCCGTGTTTAGAAATCCAAAAGGATGTTGATAAATCATATGAATTAACACGTCGTTGGAATATGTGTTTAGTTGTTACTGATGGGACTGCTGTTTTAGGACTTGGAGATATTGGCCCTGAAGCAGGTATGCCGGTTATGGAAGGTAAATGTGTTTTATTTAAAGCATTTGGTGATGTTGATGCATTCCCACTATGTATTAAAAGTAAAGATGTAGATGATATTGTAAAAACTGTTTATTTAATTTCTGGATCTTTCGGTGGTGTTAACTTAGAAGATATTTCTGCACCTCGTTGTTTTGAAATTGAAAAAAGATTAAAAGAACTTTGTGATATTCCTATTTTCCATGATGATCAACATGGAACTGCAGTTGTTACACTTGCTGGTTTAACAAATGCTTTAAGACTTGTTAAAAAGAATAAAGAAGATGTCAAAGTAGTTATTAATGGAGCTGGAGCTGCAGCTATTTCAATTACTAAGTTATTGTTAGTTGATGGCTTTAAAAATATTACTTTATGCGATACAAAAGGAGCTATTTTCGAAGGAAGAACTGTAGGAATGAATTCTATTAAAGAAGAAATGGCTAAAGTTACTAATCTTTCTAAAAAAGAAGGATCATTAAAAGATATGTTAGTTGGTGCTGATGCATTTATTGGTGTTTCTGCTCCTAATATGGTTACTCCTGAAATGGTTAAGACTATGGCTAATGATGCAATTGTTTTTGCATGTGCTAACCCAACTCCTGAAATTTATCCAGATGAAGCTAAAGCTGGTGGAGCTAAAGTTATTGCAACAGGAAGAAGTGATTTCCCTAACCAAATTAATAATGTTATTGCATTCCCTGCAATCTTTAGAGGTACATTTGATGTTAGAGCCTCTGATATAAATGATGAAATGAAGTTAGCAGCTGCTAGAGCATTATCAAATCTAATAACTGATGAAGAATTAAATCCTGAATATATTATTCCTGCAGCCTTTGATCCAAGAGTAAAAGAAGCCGTATCAAAAGCTGTAGCTGATGCTGCAAGAAAAACTGGAGTTGCAAGAATAAATAAATAAACACAATAATGTGTTTACCTTAAAAACAAGGAGGAAAAATGCTGGAATTTCAACTTCCCTATTATAAACATCATATGACATTGTCAATCGAAGATAAAGAGCGTTTAGCAGGAGTTTTAGTATCTAATTCTGAAACGTTTGTTACTAAGGGGGGACCTGCAGATTTAGTAAAAAAAGCACTTAAAAAACCAATAGCATCTAAGCCACTTTCGAAAATTGCAAAAAAGAAAAAACATATTGTTGTAATAACTAGTGATCATACTAGACCTGTGCCAAGCCATATTACAATGCCTATTATTTTGAAAGAATTAAGAAAGCATAATAAGGGTGTAAGGATTACTATTCTAATAGCTACAGGTATGCATAGACCTACAACTAAAGAAGAAATGATTGAAAAGTTTACAAAAGAAGTTGTTGAAAACGAAGAATTTGTAGTACATGATGCTTATAAAGATGAAGATATGGTTTTTAAAGGTGTCTTGCCATCTGGCGGTGAGTTGTGGCTTAATAAGTTAGTGGATGAAGCTGATTTATTAATTTCAGAGGGTTTTATTGAACCACATTTCTTTGCTGGTTTTAGTGGTGGAAGAAAATCGGTTTTACCAGGTGTTGCTTCTAAGAAAACAGTTTTATGGAATCATAATGCAAGATTCATTTCTCATCCTGCGTCAAGAGCAGGAAGTTTACTAGATAATCCGATTCATAAAGATATGCTTTTTGCGGCTCAAGCAGCTAAATTAGCTTTTATTTTGAATGTAGTTATTAACAGTGAAAAAGAAATAATTAGTGCTTATGCTGGTGATCCGTTAAAAGCGCATAATGAAGGCTGTAAATTGGTGGCAGAACTTGCAAGAGTTAAACCTATTAAAGCTGACATTGTAGTTACAACTAATGGTGGGTATCCACTGGATCAAAATATATATCAAACCGTAAAGGGAATGACAGCGGCTGAGGCTTGTGTTAAACCTAACGGAGTAATAATCATTGTTTCGTCTTGTATTGATGGGCATGGAGGAGATTTCTTTTACCATACCTTAGCAGATGCTCCTAATGCTCAAGCAGCACTAGATAAAATAGAAGGAATTGATCCTTCTGAAACGGTTTTTGATCAATGGGAAAGCCAAATATTAGCAAGAATTTTAGTTAAGAGTACGGTTATTTTAGTAAGTGATTTGTGTGATCCGAAAATCATAACTGATATGCATATGCTTCATGCTAAGGATGTAGATGAAGCAATGGCGAAAGCTGAAAAAATAGTCGGTAAAAATAGTAAAGTAACCGTTATTCCTGATGGAATTTCTGTTATAGTTAAGGACTAGTCTTATTTACCCGCTTCTTTTTGAGCGGGTTTTTATAAAATTGAGAGGAAAATAAAAATGAGAAAGAAAGAAGCTAAAAAAAGATCGTGTTTAAAACCAACGCCTTCTGTTATTGTATCAATGAGAGATAAAAATGGAAAAAACAATGCTTTAACAGTGGGGTATTGTTGTAACTGCAGTTTTGATCCTCCTATGATTATGGTGGGTATTACTCCGACTAGGTATTCTTATCATATCGTTAATGATACTAATGCTTTTGTAGTTAATCTTACAACAAAAGAAAACCAAACTTTGATTGATTATATGGGTAGTGTTTCTGGAAGGGATAAGGATAAGTTTAAAGAAATGAATGTAGAAATAGAAGAAGCGATTAATATTGATGCTCCGATGATTAAAGATTGTCCTGTTAATATCGAATGTTTGGTTGTTGATAGTGTTCATACGGGGTCACATGTTATGTTTATTGCTAAAGTTTTATATGTACATGCAAGAGAAGATTTATTAAAAGAAGATGGTTCTATTGATAATTCTAAAATTAGATTTTTGTAAAAATCCGTTCTTTTGAAAAATACTAATATTTATTGCAATAATTACAAAAAGATGCTAAAATACTTCGGATGTCATAAGGCGAAAAGGAGTTAAAACATGGAAAAAGTTTATGAAAAAAGTCTTGAATTACATGCGCTGCATAATGGTAAGTTAGAAGTTACTTCTAAAGTAAAAGTAGATAATAGAGCAGATTTGTGTTTGGCTTACACTCCTGGAGTTGCTGAACCTTGCAGGCAAATACATGCTAATCCTGAAGATGTATATAAATATACTATTAAAGGTAATACAATTGCTGTTGTAACTGATGGAACTGCTGTTTTGGGTTTGGGTGATATTGGTCCTCATGCTGCAATGCCGGTTATGGAAGGAAAAGCAATTTTGTTTAAGCAATTTGCAAATGTTGATGCATTCCCGATTTGTCTTAATACTAAAGATACTGAAGAAATAATAAAAGCGGTTAAATATATTGCTCCTACTTTTGGTGGAATTAATTTAGAAGACATTTCTGCACCTCGTTGCTTTGAAATTGAGAGAAGATTAAAAGAAGAACTAGATATTCCTGTTTTTCATGATGATCAACATGGTACTGCAATAGTTGTTTGTGCGGCTTTAATCAATGCATTAAAAATAGTAAATAAAAAAATAGAAGATATTAATATAGTAGTTAATGGCGCAGGGTCTGCTGGTATATCAATCGCTAAATTATTGCTTCAATTTAAAGCTGGTAATGTAATTTTAGTTGATAGAGTTGGTGCCATTCAAAAAGATGAAGAGTGGATTAATAGTGCTCAAAGAGAAATGCTAAAGTTTGTAAATATTAATAAGAATAACGAAAAAGGTCCTTTAAAAGAAATTATTAATGGAAAAGATGTTTTTATTGGTGTATCTGCTGGAAATGTTTTAAGCCAAGAAATGGTAAAAACTATGGCAAGTGATCCGGTTATATTTGCGATGGCTAATCCAATTCCTGAAATTATGCCAGATGAGGCATTAGCAGCAGGAGCTAGGGTTGTCGCTACTGGAAGAAGTGATTTTCCAAATCAAATTAATAATGTTTTGGTATTCCCTGGGATTTTTAGAGGCGCACTTGATGTTAGAGCTAGAGATATCACAGAAGATATGAAAATAGCAGCAGCTATAGCTATTGCTGAACTAGTAACAGCTGAAGAGTTAAATGAAGAATATATAATCCCTTCTATTTTTGATAAGAGGGTAAGTGAAAATGTAGCTAAAGCTGTGGCAGAAATAGCAATTGCTACAAAAGTGGCTAAATTATAAAAGGCAGATTTTGCCTTTTTTTAAAGAATGGTTATTGACATATGTTATTAATTGGCTTATAATATAATTGACATATGTCAAATAAATTGTAAGGAGGTACATTATGCCAAGATTTGATGGTACAGGTCCTAATGGAGCTGGTTCAAAGACAGGATGGGGGAGAGGTATTTGTGATGGAGCAAATCCATCGGTAAGCGTTCCGAGATATGGCTTAAGAGGCGGAGGAATGGGAAGAGGTAGAAGATGTTATTATTTTGGATTAGGTGGTTATCAAAATTTTTCTATTGACGAAGAAAAAGAATATCTTAAAAAAAGATTAGAGCAACTAGAAAAAGAATCAAAATAAAACAAAGAGAATTCTCTTTGTTTTTTGGGTTTTAAGCCTCATATATGGCAACTTTAAAGTATATATGTTATAATATATATGGGATTTGGGAAAATAATACAACTAAATACAAAAAATGAGGTGCAAAAATGAAAATGTTTAAAAGGACTGGACTTGTTTTGCTTTTTTTTGCGTTAATTGGATTTATTAGTTTCCAAACCGTTGATGCTTATACTTTGACTGGACTTTCAATAAGTGGAAGTAATGTATATCATTACAATACTTCAACACAAGTTCAAATTCCAAATACTTATGAAAAACAAAAATACAATATGCGCGGAGTATGGATTTCAGCTTTTGCTGGTGATGTTGCTATAAATGGTATTTCAACTTTCCAAAATACTATGAATACAGCAATTGATACTATGAAATATTTTAATATGAATACTATGGTATTCCATATTAGAACGCATAATGATGCTTTTTACCCAACTACTTTGAACCCAAAATCTACTTATGTTAGTAGTATTGATTTTAATTCTTTTGATCCTTTAGAATGGTTAATTACAAGATGTCATGAAGAGGGAATTGAATTTCATGCATGGATGAATCCTTATAGGGTAAATACATCATATTCTTTTCCATCAGTTAACCCCGCTTCTAATCCAAGTAATCTGCTAACTGGAACAGCAGTTACGATTTTAAATCCAGCTTTACCAGTTGTTAGAGAATTTTTATATGACACTGTAATGGAAGTAATTGAGAATTATGATGTAGATGCAATTCACTTTGATGATTATTTTTATGCAGATGGAACAGACACTTCCAGACCAGCTGCGGATAAAAGACTTCAAGTTGATACATTTATTCAAGAATTAAGTAATTTAATGAGAAGTTATAATCAAACAAATAATCGTCATGTTCAATTAGGAATTTCACCTACTGGTGTTTATAGATCTGGTGGTACATATAGTGGTGTAATGAATGGTACTTATGATGCCAATGGAAATTTTTCTTATGTTTATGCTAATGTGTCAGCTCAAGAACATTATGAATCATATCTATATTCTGATACTAAAAAATGGGTTGATAATGAATGGATAGATTATATAACTCCACAATCTTATTGGGGCTTTACGCATACAACAGCACGGTTTGCGGATGTAATGGATTGGTGGGCTAAGGCAGTTGCTCAAAAAGATGTTAATCTGTATTCTGGAATGGGCCTATATATGGCTGATTCAACTACGGCGACATATTCTTGGCAAGCAACTGATTATATGGAAGCAGAAAGACAAATAAGGTATATTACTAAGTGGCCTCAAATACAAGGAACTTTTATTTATAGTTATAGATACTTGTTGGCTGCGAAAAATGGTTCAACTACAAAAGCTGCATTAAATGCTAATAATATTTTACCTGTTTGGAATTATGAATCTCTAACGCCTGAAGTTAGGACAATGACTCCTGTAACATTAGGACAGGTTTCTGATTTTAGATTAGTAACAGATACAATGAATTGGTCATTATTAAGTGGGGCGAGAAAATATGCTATTTATCGTTCTACTACAAGTACAATCAATTCAACTGTTGATGAGTTGATAGCTGTTGTAGGTAATACTACAACTAGTTATAAAGATACAACTGCAGTTGCAGGAGTAAATTATACTTATGGAATAAGAGCAGTGTCTGGAACTAATACTGAGGGAACTCTTACATATCTTTCAGTTGAACCGCCTGCAGATCCAACTTCTGTAAGTATTAGTGGTCCTAGTCAAGTCAATGTTGCTCAAACTATTTCATTATCTGCAACAGTACTACCAAGTAATGCTTTACAAAACGTTACTTGGACAAGTAGTAACAATAGTATTGCTACAGTTACATCAAGTGGTTTTGTTACCGGCGTTGCTGCAGGTAATGCTACAATTACTGCAAGGACCATAGCTAATCCTAGTATTTTGGATACTTTCAATATTACAGTATTAATACCTCAACCAACTTCTTTAACAATTAGTGGTCCACAAAGCGTTGCAATTAATAGTTCTATAGCTCTTAATGCAATAGTTTTACCAAATGGCTCGAATCAGAATGTTGTTTGGGCATCATCAAATGATAAAATTGCGACTATAAATAGCATAGGTGTTTTACTAGGAGTTGGAATAGGTACAGTAACTATTACAGCTTCATCGGCAGCAAACTCAAATATTTATAATACTTATTTGGTCACAGTTAATGGTGCACCAGGAATAAAATATCAAAATATTTCAATTACACCTTCACCTGGTGGTGTTGCTGAATTAGAACATTATGATACATCATATGGTAAAAACAACGCAATAATATCAACGCCTTCAACAGGGTATAGATTTTTATGTTTGGTTGAAAATGGCAAAATTGTAAGTACAAGTACAAATTATAATTTCGTGACAGTAAGTGATAGTATTTTTGAAGCATATTTTATTCCGACAAATATGTATTATGTGTTATTCTTAGACCAAAGTAGAAATTTAATTGATATTCAAGTAGTTGCACAAAATGCAAGTGCAGTAACACCAAACACAACAAAAATTCCACTTAAGCCAGGATATAATTTTACTGGTTGGGATAAAACCTTTACGAACATAACTGTTGATACACTTGTTTATCCAATTTATCAAAAAAATATTTCTGAAGCATATACTATAAATGTTATTAATGGAAATGCTTCAGCAGCAACAGCTGTCTTTGATAGTACTATTACAGTTTCAGCACTTAATCCAAGTACTTTTAGTTATTGGTTAAGAAATAATGAGGTTGCAAGTTATGATTTAAGTTATACTTTTTCAGTTTATGGTGAAGAAACTTTAGAAGCTGTAGATAATGATGGTAGTACTGATGGTGCTGAAGTTGTATTAAATCCTAACGTGGTCGATATAAATTTAGAAGAAGAACAAATAATTTTTGTTGGAGGATACTATTTACCAGATAGTTATACTTTAATTGAAGCCGGTATGCTTGTTTATCAAGGTAGGGGAGTAACAACACTTTCTTTTGACACAGTTGGAGTAGAAAAGATAAAAGTAAATAGAATATCTCCAAACAAAGAATTTGGAGTTAACATCTTAGGTGTAGCTCCTGGAACTTCATGGAATGCATGTACTTATATTTCGTATGAAAATAATGGAGTTATTTATCAAAAATATAGTAAACTTGAAACATATTCTTTAGAATCTCCAGATTTGGATACGTTACTTTCTATCATTGGAACTGTTCCGCTTCATATTAATACTAATTATAACTTCCCGACAACATCGGGAGTTACTTGGTCATATCAAACAGGTGAAGATACTAGTTTATTTAATTTATCTACAGGAACTCATACAGGTTTAGAACTTGAAGTTGCACAGAGAACTTTAGTAGGTACATTAAATTCTGCTTCTTCAACATTTGAAGTGAATTTTGGGATTTTAGCTGATGATGAGATAGGCAAGTTTTATCATGAAGCATCAGCCTATATTAGTGAAGGTACATGGAAAGGCGCTACTTTAACAAAAGAATCAAACAATAGTGTTTTGTTTTTAATTAAAGACCCAGTAACTTTTAGTTATTCTAATACAACTAATATTAGAAGAAACCAACTTGTAAATGCTTGGAATGCAAAAGATGCTGGTTGGACAACTTGTGGTAATATAATTAAAAACATAGGAACAGCTACAATAACTTTTGGTTTAAGTAGTATTGCAACTACAACAGATGATAAAGGCATTAGAATTGGTGCTGATGGTACTATTATCCAGATTTATGGTAATCTAGAAACAGCGACTTTGCTGGCTGGAGAATCTTTGTTAGTAGCTGAGGTGTTAGAGAGAACGCTAAATTTTGGTAGTACGAGTGATTTTGTAATAGGAACCAAATTAATATTTAAACAAATTAAAACAATAGACTAAATTATATAATCAAACAAAGAAAGTTCTTGTAAATAAGATATATTACAAGAACTTTTTCAATAAAAAAATATGTTTATAATACTAACATTTTTAAAAGTTTTATAGTATAATGAAATAAGAGTTATTATAGAAAAAGGAATGATATAGTTATGTTTTGGGAAAAAGTTGTTGAGGTTTTTACTGCTACACCATTATGGGAATTAGCGCTTATATTTTTTTCGAGAATTATTGAAGTATCAATGGGGACCCTAAGAATAATCCTTATAAATAAAGGGTATAGAAAACAAGGAGTTATTTTAGCTTTCATAGAAGTAATGATGTGGGTATTTATTGCTTCTCGTGTAATTACTGGAATAAATGAAGAACCATTAAAAGCAGTAATTTATAGTTTAGGGTTTGCTACTGGAGTTTATGTAGGTTCAAAACTAGAAAGCAGATTAGCTTTTGGAAAAGTTTTACTTCAATCGATTTCTTCAATCGATAAAGGTAGAGAAATTGCTAAAATTCTAAGAGAAGAAAATATTGCTGTTACTGAAATTTTAGGTAAGGGTAAAGATACCGAAAGATTGGTCTTAATGATTTATATTAATAGAAGAGGAAAAGATGCCATTATTGATAAAATTAGAGAAATAGATGACCATGCAATGGTTGTTGCACATGATGTGTCTACTTTAAGAGGTGGATATATTGGTGAATGGCGTCGATTCATTAAGTAGAAGTATAAATCAAAAGATAAATAAAAAAAGGAGGACTTTGAAATGGATAAGTATGTATGTGATGTTTGTCAGTATGTTTATGACCCAGAAGAAGGAGACGAAACACAAGGAATAGCTCCGGGTACAGCTTTTGAAGATTTACCAGCTGATTGGGTTTGTCCAGTTTGTGGTGTTGATAAAGATAATTTTAGTAAAATGTAAGTAGAGGTGATTTGATGGGAGCCCAAAAAATCAAAGAAGGAATTTATTGGGTTGGTGTTATTGATTGGAATTTAAGAAGTTTTCATGGATATTCAACAGAAAGTGGAACTACCTATAATGCTTATTTGATTGTTGATGAAAAAATAACTTTAATTGATAATGTCAAAGAAGAATTTACAAATGAAATGCTTAAAAAGATATCTTCTATAGTTGATATTAGTAAGATTGATATTATTATTTCAAACCATAGTGAAGCTGATCATAGTGGTAGTTTAAAAAAAATAATGGAGATTGCTAAAAATGCTACTGTTTATGCATCAGTTAGTGGTGTTAAAATACTTCAAGCGATGTATGGTAGTTTAGATGTAATTCCTGTAAAAACTAACGATGAAATTTCTATTGGTAAAAGAACATTAAAATTCTTCCAAGCACCAATGGTTCATTGGCCTGATAATATGGTAACTTATGTAAAAGAAGATAAAATTTTATTTAGTAATGATATTTTTGGCCAACACTATGCAACAAGTAAAATTCTAGATGTTGATAATGAGTTAGATGTAATTTTATACGAAGCAAAAAAGTACTATGCTAATATTGTGTTACCATATACTTTACAAGCATCAAAAATTGCTGAAGTTATTTTAACTTTAGATTTTGATATGATTGCAACATCTCATGGAGTTGTTTGGACAAAAAACATCAAAGATGTAGTTGAGCTATATAAGAGAATCATTGCTAATGAAAAAAAGGAAAAAGCTGTTATTGTATATGACACGATGTGGCACAGTACAGAAAAAATTGCTAAAGCAATAAGTGAAGGTTTTATTAAAAATAATATTGAAGTTAAACTGTTTAATATTAATGTTACTGAAGCTTCAAATATTTTAACAGAAATTATTGATGCTAAATATTTAGGAGTTGGTTCACCAACTCAAAATAATCAAATGTTACCGCCAATTGCTGCTTTTTTGTGTTATCTTGAATCTATGCATCCAAAAGGATTGACTTATATTGCTTTTGGAAGTTACGGGTGGAGTGGTCAAAGTATTGGTTTAGTAGCAGAAAAATTAGTTAATTTAGGCTATAAAGAATTATTGCCTCAAATTAAAGTAGCGTATGTTCCAAACGAGGAGTTGCTACAAAAAATTACTAATCAAATTGTTGAAAATACAAATAAGGATTAAGCATGCTTAATCCTTATTATTTTTTTCTAAATTTAGTAGTTTTTGTTTTAAACCAATTCCGTAATAGTAGCCAGTTAAATTATTTTTTTGGCCAACTACTCTATGGCAAGGTATTATTATCATGATTTTGTTTTTGTTCAAAGCATTTCCAACAGCTCTTGAAGCTAGAGGATTTCCAATTCTGATTGCTAATTCTTTATAAGTTATCACATCACCATATTTAATTTTTAAAGTTTCTTCATAGACTTTATTTCTAAAAGCAGTTTGATTAAAATAAATTGGAAGGTTAAATCTCTTGAGTTTTCCGTCTAAGTAAAGTTTTATTTGGTTAAAAGCCTCTTTAATTTCCAATGTTTCTAAAACACAAAAATTTTCATTCTTCTTAATATCTTCTAAAGACAAGGCTGTTATTTTATTGTTTTCTGAATAAATTGAAATTTTTCCAATTTTTGTAGGATAAGAATATACGTAATTCATTTTTTTACCTCAGATATATTATACAAAATTATTATAAAATAAAATATCAAAACTTTAATTTATTTTATATAAAAAGTATGTTATAATTTATATACTTTTAAAAAGAAGAGGAAATGAAAATATGTTTAGATCAGTAGTTTTTATTAATGAAGAAAATATAAAAAATATCGATGATAATATTTTTGAAGCTGATGTTTTTATTATTGATCAAGCTATTGCTTTAAAATATCTAAGCAAAACAGTTATTTCAGATAATGATTTCTTTAAAAAAATATTATCGATCCATAAGTTAATTTATATTACAATGAATAATTTAGAAATTAAAAAAGATTATAAAATGTTAGATATGATTAATGGAAAGTTAATTAATGGAATATTTTTAAAAAATACAAACTTGAAATCATTAAACAAATTTACTCTTAAGTTGCGAGAATATGAAGCAAACTCAAAATTAGTTTTTGGAAGTTTGAATATAATTGCGTCAGTTGATAATTTAGAAGCTTTTAGTTTGGTTTCTAAGATATCTAATTATGCTAGAGTAATTGCACTTTATTTAGATAGTGTTGCAATTAATAGAGATTTATTTATTAATAATCATAACCTTTCAAACGAAATTCATTATTTAAAGGAAAGGATTGTGGTTGAAAATGCTAAAGGGAATAAATATTTAATTGATAGTTTAGAAAACTTAGATGATAAGGCTTTAGATTATTTAAGGAAAATCGGTTTTAGTGGTAAAGCTACTAATGACTATAAAAATATTAAACCAGTTAATAATCTTTTTTCTCCAAATAAAGATGAAATAGCACAAGCTTTAAATATAACTAAAGCTAGTTATCAATCTTTTTTAAATAAAGAAAAATATGCAATTTATGAGGGGAAAAAGATAAGCGTTGTTAGTTTAAAAAAAGCTAGAAATATTTTAGAGAAAGCTAAATACTTAGGGTTGTTAGATCAAGAGATTCCACCTCTTGTAAAAAAAAGAAAAGTTGTTGTTAAGAAAGCCCCTCCTGTTAAGTTTTACTCTTTAGGAGAAGAGATAGCTAACGCCATAAGTCATGGTTTTGGTGCTTTGCTTGGTGTTATTGCATTAGTATTATTAGTTATTAAAGGTATTGAAACATCAAAGGCAGAATATATAATTAGTGGTATAATATTTGGTGTTGCTATTATATTATTATATTTGGCTTCAACTATTTATCATAGTTTATCTTTAAGAACTTATGCAAAACAAATATTTAGAAGATTTGATCATACAAGTATTTATGTTTTGATTGCAGGATCATATACTCCATTCCTTTTAGTTTTATTGAATGACTATAAGGCAGTTATAGTTACTATCTTTATGTGGGTAATAGCTATTACTGGAATAGTGTTAAAAATTCTTTGGATTAATAAATTCCAAAAAATACATCTAGGATTATATATTGCTTTAGGTTGGTTGCCTGCGATGTTTTTTGGTTCTAATATTTTAAATTTAGGTTCTATAGGACTAGGCCTTTTAATTGCGGGCGGAGTTGCTTATACAGTTGGAGTTATATTTTATGCTTTGAAATTGTTTAAGTTTACTCATATGGTATGGCATCTTTTTTGTATATTAGGAACTGTACTACATTTTGTTGCAGTGTATGTTTATTTATAAGATGAGGTAACTCATCTTTTTTGTTTATATTAGTAAAAAAAATATAAAAAGTATGTTATAATTTATATATAATTGGGTGAAAAATATGAAAAAAATTTTGTTTGGGGTTATTATTTTACTTACTTTAAGTGGTTGTTTTTTAGCTCCACCTGAAGTTTTACCAACCGAATATGATGTTAATTTTATCGTGGATGATGAAATTATTTTTACTTCAAAGGTTTTAGAAGGAGAAAGTGCTCTAGCTCCAAGTAATCCTGAAAAAGAGGGATATACATTTATAGGCTGGGACAAAGAATATATAAATATTGTTTCAAATATGGATATCTATGCAGTTTTTGAAGAAATAGTCATTATATATGAAGTTAAATTTTATGTTGAGGGGATAGTTATAAACACTCAAGAGGTTGCCAATGGCGAAAATGCGCTTGCTCCAAATGACCCAATTAAAGAAGGATATACATTTATAGGCTGGGATAAAAATTTTGAGCAAGTAGCAAGTGATTTAGAGGTGATGGCTATTTTTGAAAAAAATATTTCAAATACTATTATTAACTATACAAGTTATCTAGCAAGTTTTTCTTATAATCAAGTAAACTCATATACTGAACTTTTAGAAGACTTTGATTATGTTAATAATTTAGAAGGTACTATTATTAATATTAATTATGGAGGTTACCGTTTAACTGATCAAGTTCATTATTATGATAGCACTAATATAAGAACAAGAAATACTTTTGGATTTGAGGTTGCTATAGATGAAAACAATGTAGTTATAAAAATGGCAACTTTGGTGGATTTACCTAATAATGGAGCTATTTTATCAGGGCATGGAGATGGTGCTCAAATTCTAGAAGACTCTTTAAAAATCGGAGATATTGTGATTTATGATAGTGGTGAAGCTGATTATTATAGACAAACTGGGATTAGTGAAGTTTTAGATTTGAATGTAAAAATTAACAATGCAGTTGACTTGATAAATTCTTCTTATAATAATTTAAAAGCTTTAAACTATCAGTTATTGTTAGATAAAACAAATCAACTAATAGATATTTATAATAATCTATTACTAGATTATAATTTGAGTAATTATAATATTGCTTTAGCTTTATATATGGATATTTCATATTTATCAATAGAAGAAACTGCAGTAATGGTCAAAGGTTATTGGCATTATCCTTTAAGGAATACTGGATATTTGGAAAACAATACTGCATCTATAGCTTTATTGCTAGATGAAGTTGCTAGAATGGGATTTAATAGGGTATATCTTAATACTAACTTTGGTGGATATACTATTTATAAGTCAACTATATTGCCTCAGAGGTTAACTAATTATTATGCTTATGTAGGTTATAAGGACTATCTAGAATGTTTCATTGCGTTAGCTCATGCTAGAGGAATAGAAGTATATGCTTGGACTAATACTTTGATAGGTGGGGATGGGGAAGCAAATTCTTATTATAGTACAAGAAATTGGCTTAATGAATCATATAGTGGAAGTAAAAGTTTTTCAGGTATGTATTTTATAGATATAGCAAATGTGGATGCTAGAGCTCATTTGCTAGATGTTTTTACTGAATTAGCTGGTTATAATTTAGATGGTATCGAATATGATTTTATCAGATATCCTAATTCAAATATTCTTGATTATAGTGGTATAATAAGTGATGATTCAGGTTTGTTAGATAGTGGTTACACTGATAATTTTATCTTGCCATTTATGAGTCAAAATGATTTAACAGGAGATTTCAAAACAATTCTTAGAAATGATGAAACAGCAAGAGAATCTTGGTATACTTATAAAAGAACTATCCTTACTGATTTTGTGAGTAATTTAAGTACTACTATTAAGGCAACTAACTCTAATATTAAAATATCAGCTGCAGTAATGCCTAGTATTACTACTGCAAGAAGTGTATATAATCAAGATTGGAAAACATGGATTGCTTTAGATTATGTTGATATTCTTGATCCAATGATTTATACGGGAAGTATTGATTATCTAATTAGTGCACTTAATGCTATGAAAATAGAAGTTGGAAGTGATGCGAGTATTGTTGCAGGAATTTTCCCTGAAGGCAGTGGGCTAGATGTTAGTGAAAATGCTTATCAAATAAGTAAAATTATTGAAACTTATGTGTTAGGATTTTCAAAGTTTTCTAGTAGACAAATTTTTAGTAGTGAGAATGTTAAAAATAGTCTGAGTTTAATAAGTAAACATTATACTACAGCATCAAGTGAATCACTTGATATTAGAAAAGCTTATGTATTTGACTTGTATGATAAAGTAAATAATTTTTATAAATATTATGATAGTCAGACGGATTATAGTTTATTCTTGAGTACTTTATTAAATGCTATTCAAATTGAAGAGTATCAAGGAATTAACCTATATATAACAACATTTCTAGATAGTATTTTAGATGTTGATGTTAAGGATAAACTTCAAGCATATGATGTATATATAAATGAACTTATCGGAGCAGAAAATGAGTAAGATTGGTTATGCATCGCTTACTATTGGTGTAAAAGGTTTAGATTATAGATCTTGTACATTAAAAACATTAAACGAAAACAATATTAGAAGTATTATTAAACATAATTTGAATATCTTAAATCAAGTTATAGATTATAATATTGAAAATAATATTTTGATGTTTAGGATTAGTTCTGATTTGATTCCTTTTGCATCACATGAGGCTTTTCCAATAGATTATAAAGAAGAAGCAAGAACTCCCCTTGCTTTGATTGGTAAAAAAATCAAGGATAATAATTTGAGGGTTTCAATGCATCCCGGGCAGTATACAGTTTTAAATTCTTATAGAGAAGAAGTAGTAAAAAGAGCTGTTTTGGATTTAGAATATCATTGTTCTATTTTAGATATGATGGAATTAAATTCAAGTCATAAAATTGTTCTTCATATTGGTGGAGTTTATGGTGATAAGAACGAGGCTATAAAGAAATTTTGTATAAATTATGGAAATCTATCCAATAATGTAAAAAATAGATTAATAATTGAAAATGATGATAAATCATTTAATATTAAAGATGTTTTAGGAATTTCAAATATTTTAGAAATTCCTGTAGTATATGATAACTTGCATAATTCTATAAATTGTTTTGATGATACTAAAGATGATTTATATTGGATAAAACAAGCTAAGAAAACATGGAAAGATACTGATGGCGTACCTAAAGTGCATTATTCAATCCAAAATCCAAACAAACAAATAGGTTCTCATTCTGAAACAATTTATGTTAAGGAATTTTTAAAATACTATAACTTAATAAAAGAAACAAATGTAGATATAATGTTAGAGGTTAAAGACAAAAATATCTCGGCAATAAAGTGCATTAATTTAGTTTTTAATAATAAAATTGGAGTTCTTGAAAGAGAATGGGAAAAATACAAATATGCAGTTTTAGAATACAATCAAGTAACGTATCATAAAATTAGAGATTTGCTTAAAGACAAAAATAGTTATCCAAGTTTGGATTTTTATGAAAAAATTGAAAATGTTTTTAATGAAAAAATTGACATTGGGACTTCGGTTAATGCTATTTTACATGTTTTTGGTTATTTGAAAGACCAAGCAACTTTAAAAGAAAGAGAAGAAATTTTAAAATTAGTAGAGAAATATCAAACAAATTCAATTAAAGTTTCAAGAATAAAAAATAAAATTTTTGATTTAGTGTTTAAATATAATGTTGAATATTTAAAAAAATCTTATTTCTTTTATTATAATAATTAAACATATCTAACAAGATATGTTTTTCGTTATAAAAAATACTAGTTTTAATTATTTTTTTTTGGTATAATTATAAAAGATTGTTTAAAAAAGGATAAATTATGTTTAAAAAAATTTTTCGCTTTTTGTTTATTTTAATAGTTAAATTATTTTTATATCCATATACTTTCTTTTTTCAAAATGTGAGATTTAAGTATAATAAAAATAAGTTACCAAAAGGCAATTTCGTTTTGATTGGTAACCATCAAAGTAATTGGGATGGAGTTTGGGCTAATTTAATGTTTCCTTTTAGATTCATTCATTTTATTGTTAATGATGAATTGTTTAGAAACAAGTTTGGAAGAGTCTTGCTTGGAAGTATTTTACAACAAATCAAACGAGGTGTTTCGATAAATGATATTTCTGGAGTTAGAAAACTTATCGAAGTTAAAAAAGAAGGAAAGAATATTGGAATATATCCAGAAGGAGATATTGCATATTGGAATACTAATCTTAGTATTACAACAGCAATTGCTAAATTATTAAAAGGTTTAAAATTACCTATTGTTTTTGTTAGAATAGAAGGAGCAAGAATTAGATCGCCAAGATGGGCTAATATGCCTTATAGAGCTAGACCTACTTATTCATTAAATAGAGTTATGGATATTGATGAGTTAGGACAACTTGATGTTGAATCTTTATATGAAATAATTAAAAAAGAAATTGCATATGATGATAACAAATGGCAGATAGAGAATAAGGTTAAGGTTATTGGTTTTAATAGAGCTGAGAATTTAGAAAGAGGTTTATATGTTTGTCCAAATTGTAAATCTTTTGAAACTTTGCATTCGAAAAAACATACACTAGGTTGTGAAAAATGTGGTTATACAGTTGATCATAACCGTCTTTTTCAATTTGTTTCTAATAAAAATGATGTCATTTATGATAATGTTAATGATTGGGAAGTTTTTCAAACTCAAGAACTATATTCATCGATTGACTCAAATATAGAAAAAGTTATTTTAGAAGCCAAAAATATTTGGATGGCGCACACTAGCGAAAGACTTCCTTTTTCGTATAAAAAGAAAGTAAAGGGAAATATATATTTATATAAAAATAGATTAATATTTGATGATTTAAACCAGAAGTTTGAGTTTAGGTTTAGCGAAACGTATCAAGAAGCACTTAATTTCAAACAAACTTTAGAAATGCGTTTAAAAGGTGAAGTCTATAGATTTGAGAAGAAGGTCCCATGGAGTGCGTATATGTGGGTGAGAGCGATTAGATATTTGAAAGAAAATGATGATATTTAAAAAAACGATTTGGTTATTCCAAATCGTCTTTTTTTATTTCTGTATTTATTAAGTTTGTTTTGGCATATGCATATGCTTCTTCAATAGTTTCAAATATCCTATCATTTCCAATTGAGTCTATTAAGAGTGCATTTGTTAGTGCTTTTCTAGGTTGATCTTTTAAGCCTGTAATTAAGACTGATATACCTTTAGATTTACATACTTTTAAGGAAGATTTAAAGGAGTGAATTGCAGTAGCATCCATCGCAGGTACATGTTTCATACCAATGATTAAATATTTTATGCTTGTGTCTAATTTGTTTATTGCTTCAACAAATTTATGTGCAGCGCCAAAGAAGAATGGTCCATTTATTTGATACATCATAACACCTTTTAAAGCATTATGTTTTTGGGATTCCTCTTCAAAATTGAAATCTTTATTATCTATATTTTCTGTAGAATCTAATGATTTTACACTGATTCCTGAAACTTCTGACATTCTTTTCATAAATAAGAACATTGATAAAACAAGACCTACTTCGATTGCTACAACTAAATCGATTGCTACAGTTAGTGTAAATGTTGTAAGTAAAACTAGAATATCACTTTTTGGAGATTTTAATAAACTTTTAAATTCTCTCCATTCACTCATGTTGTAAGCGACAATAAATAATACAGCTGCAAGTGCAGAAAGAGGGACAAGTTGAATCAAGGGCATTAAGGAAACCAAAAATATTAATAAGGTAATAGCATGAACCATTCCGGCAACTGGGGTTCTACCGCCATTTTTAATATTTGCTACAGTTCTTGCAAGGGCACCAGTTACAGGAATTCCGCCAAATATGGCTGAACCTATATTCGCAGTTCCCTGGGCAACTAGTTCCATATTAGAATTATGTTTGCTTCCGATCATACCATCAGATACGACTGCAGAAAGTAGTGATTCTACTGAACCTAAAAAAGCAATTACAAAAGCAGCCGGAATTAAAGATTTAATTCTCTCAAAAGTAACTGCTGGAAAACTAGGTAGAGGAATATTTGTAGATAGTTGGCCAAAAGTACTTCCAATTGTTGCAACATCTAGTTTAAATAAATATACAATCAAAGCAGATACTACTAAGGCAATTAAAGTCCCAGGTATTTTTTTTGAAATTTTAGGCCAAAAAATTATTATTAAAAGTGATAAAACTCCAATTAGAGTTGCTATTAAATTTATATTTTTGAAATTTAAAATATAAGCATGCCATTTTTCAAAAAATTCAGAAGGCATATTAGTGATGCCTAATCCAAAAAAATCATTTATTTGAGAAGAAAATATAACTAAAGCAATTCCACTAGTAAATCCTGTAATTATTGGATATGGAATGAATTTAATAATGCTCCCTAGTTTAGTTAAACCAAAGAGAATCATTATAATTCCAGCCATAATAGTAGCTATAACTAAACCATCAAATCCAAAGTCAGTTATAACGCCTAATACTATTACCATAAAGGCGCCAGTCGGGCCTCCGATTTGAACTCTACTACCACCTAAAAATGATACTAAGAAACCACCAAAAATAGCAGTATATAGACCTTGTTCTGGCGATACACCAGATGCAATCGCTAAAGCTATAGATAAAGGGAGTGCGATAACAGCTACGATAATTCCTGAAACAACATCTTTCAAAAACTGTTTTTTTGTATAGTTTTTTAAAACACTAAAAAGTTTCGGCTTAAATTCATTCATAAAATTATATCCCTTCTATTTCTAACCAAACTATCTAATTTTAAACCTTTAATCAACGAAAGTCAATATACTTGTTTAATTTTATTTTAATATTTATTTCAGTAATTAAGATAATATAAAACAATATATTGAATTGAAAAAACTAAAGAGTTATGTTAAAATATAATAAAAGAAAAATGGAAGTTATTTCATTAAACGGTGTAAAAAAATGGAAAATAAACAAAACAAAATTATTGTTGTAATGGTAGTCATCAGTGCCTTTATTTTTTTAGCTGCAATTGTGGCTTTAATTTTTGGAGATCTACTTGCAGCAACTTTTGATGTAATTGGAATAAGGATTGCAACTTTAATTGTAGCGTTTGCATCTTTTTGTTCATCAACTTTATTTAGTTTGTTAATTTTAGTACACAATAAAACAGTAGTTAAAATTAATGATGATACTAATAGAAGAGCTGAACTTTTTAGAGAACTACAATTTGCTTCTAGTAATTATTCTATAATTGAGTTTATGGATCGAATGTTGATTTATGATGAATCACCTAGATATGTTGAAAAGTTTGTAAAAAAGAAGTTATTAGATTTTCATATGTTAGAAAGCTCTATAAAAGAAGAAGATGTTTATGAAAACCCTGATGATTTTACATATCTATCAATTAAAATTCCTTTTAGAGTAATTGAAGGTAAAATGATTTCTAATATTACCTTTACAAAGTTAAAATTTGAAAGAGATAATCAAAATTTTATTTTTTTATCACCACCATCATTGATTGAAACTACTACATACTTATTATATAATGAACATACAAAAAGAAATAATATCATTGTTAATATAATAGTACCGAAGGAATGTGTATTTTTTGATAAAAAGAAATTAAATATTTTTTCGAAAATTAAGATGAATATAACTATAACAAGTTTATTAGGTGTTGCTGTAAATGGAGTAAGTGAATTATTTTTTACCAATCCAGAACAAATTGAGGGTGATGGAACGAGCACGTATAGAATTAATTCATCAAATTTTTTACTTTATAATACACCAACCATTAAAAATTTATTTGAAAGTAATGAATAATAAAAGAGGATAGATATGATATTTAATGTTGTAGCGCATTATGATTTTAAAAGTATACTTTTAGCTTTTGGACTAACACTAATTGCAGGGCTTTCAACTGGTATTGGTAGTATTCTTGCGATGTTTACAAAAACAACAAGTAAGAAATTTTTGTCAATAAGTTTGGGAATGTCAGCTGGAGTTATGATTTATGTATCTTTCGTTGAATTACTTGGGGAGTCTTTTGAGGCTTTAAAACAAGGGCTTGGAGAAAAAACTGGGCCTTGGATTGCTATTCTATCATTTTTTGGAGGAATGGGGTTAATTGCTTTAATTGATAAACTTATTCCAGAATCAAAGAATCCGCACGAAGCTCAAAAAGTAGAAAATTTAGAGGACAAAGAATGTTTTACAGTTGAATGTGAAGATGAGAAAGCAAATAAAGTTAAAAAAAGAAAATTAATGAGAATGGGAATTCTGACTGCCTTAGCAATTGGAATTCATAATTTTCCTGAAGGAATTGCAACATTTATTGCTGCACTAACAAATCCTACTTTAGCAATTGGTGTAACAATTGCAATTGCATTACATAACATTCCTGAAGGGATTTCAGTTTATGTTCCGGTATATTATGCAACTGGTAGTAAGAAAAAAGCATTTTTATTATCTTTTTTATCAGGACTCGCTGAGCCAGTTGGTGCTTTGATTGGATTTTTAATTCTATTACCATTCTTATCTGTTACGCTGTTTGGAATTTTATTTGCTGCAGTTGCGGGGATTATGGTATTTATTTCATTAGATGAACTATTACCAGCTGCTAGAGAGTATGGGGAAGCTCATTTAGCAATTTATGGGTTAGTTGGTGGAATGATTATTATGGCAGTAAGCTTATTATTATTTTAGGGGGAAAAATGAAAGAGGTTTTAAAAGTTGAAAACGTGACTAAAACATTTACGCTTTCAAAGAAGCAGTTAAAAATTGAAAAAACAAATGAAAAAGTTAAAGTTGCTGTAAATGGGTTGTCTTTTGATGCTTATGAAAACGAAATATTTGGTTTGTTAGGACCAAACGGAGCGGGAAAGACTACTACTTTAAGAATGATTTCTACATTGATTAAACCTGATAGTGGGGATATATATGTTAATGGTAATAGTGTTGTAAAAGATCCTTCAAAAGTAAGAAGTGATTTAGGATTTTTAACTAGCGAGTTAAAGTTAGAAGATTTCTTTACACCAAATTATTTATTTGATTTCTTTTCAAAATTGCATAATGTTGATGAAAAAACAAAGAATGAAAGAAAAGAAAGTTTATTTAAAAAGTTTGGAATTGATAAATTCGCAGAAGTTAAAATTGGTGAGCTTTCATCAGGAATGAAACAAAAAATATCTTTAGTTATTTCAATAGTTCATGATCCTAAGATTATTATATTTGATGAACCGACTAATGGCTTAGATGTTTTAACAGCAAAGACAGTTACAGATTTTTTGGTAGATTTAAAAGAAAAAGGTAAAACTATTATTCTTTCAACACATATATTCAGTTTAGTAGAAAAACTTTGTGATAGAGTTGGAATAATTATTGATGGAAAAATGGTAGCTTGTGATACCTTAGATAAACTTACTCAAAAAGAAAATCTAGAAGATCTATTCTTCACTTTATATGAAAAGGAAGCAGGTGAAGAATAATGAAAAATATTAAAACAATTATTTCAAAAGAATTATATCGTTTTTTTAAAGACATCCGCTTAGTAATCACAACTCTATTTATTCCTGCTTTGATGATCTATTCTTTATATAGTTTTATGGGGCCTGCTATTAGTTCTAGTTTTACACCTGATGATAGTTATGTTGGAACGGTATATGTTGCTAATTATCCTGAAAGTATAGAAAATATTTTAGAAACAGCAGAATTAAATATTGTCTTGTTCGAAATAGAATCAAATGAAATTGATTCTAAAAAGGAGTTAGTAACTAATAATGCGGCTGAATTGATTATTGTTTTTCCAGAGAATTTTGATAATGAAGTAACAAGTTATGACCCGCTTAGTGGACTAAGCGCACCACATGTTGAGATATATTTTAATTCTTCAGAAACTGAATCAACTAATTTATATAATGTCTTTCTTTCCATTCTAGATGTTTATGAAAGCTCTATGGCTAATAGATTTGATATTAATGCAGCTGCTGCAGATTATGACCTATCAGATGAGAAAGATGTAATTGGAATGATGTTTTCAATGTTATTGCCTTTCTTGATTATTACGTTTTTGTTTAGTGGTTGTATGGCTCTTGCTCCTGAATCGATTGCAGGGGAAAAAGAAAGAGGTACTATTGCTACTTTATTAATAACTCCTATAAAAAGAAGTGAGTTGGCAATAGGGAAAATAGTAAGTTTAAGCGTTCTAGCAACTCTCAGTGCTTTAAGTAGTTTTTTAGGTACAATGCTATCTTTACCTAAAATGATGGGGCCTGCTATGGAGGGAGCTGGAACAATGGCTTATGGAATTCTTGATTATATTGGTTTATTGCTTGTTATTACTTCAACAGTTTTAGTTCTAATAACTTTAGTATCCATAATTTCAGCTTTTGCTAAATCTGTTAAAGAAGCTACAACTTTAGTTATGCCACTGATGATTGTAGTATTTTTACTAGGAATTACTTCAATGTTTGCTGGGGCGACTACTAATACAGTTTTATATGCGATCCCAATTTATAATAGTGTACATGTTATGTCTAGTATATTTTCATTTAATTTTAATTTGACAAATTTTGTAATTACATTAGTAAGCAATGTTTTATATACTGGTTTATTAATTTTTGTACTTACTAAAATGTTCAATAATGAAAAAATTATGTTTTCAAAATAAAAAAAAGGCCTTAGGTAACTAAGGTCTTAATAAATTTGCTTTTCTTTTTCTTTGTACTCAGTAATTAGTGCAGTGCATTTTTCTTGATCTTGATTTGATAATTCTAAAACATTAACGTTTTTACAATCGTCTTTTAGGAATTCATAAATTTTATCATCCCTAAAACCTAATTCATTTGTTTGTTTTGAGTCGCATCCATAGTAAACAGTTTTAATGTTTGACCAAATAATTGCTCCTAAACACATTGGGCAAGGAAAAGCAGTGGAAAACATTACACAATTACTTAAATCGTGTGTTTTTAATTTTAGTGTAGCCTGTCTAATAGCACTAATTTCAGCATGAGCAGTAGGATCTTTGTCTTTTAAAACAGTATTAGAACTAACAGCAATAACTTTTCCTTTCTCGTTAATGATAACAGCACCAAAAGGACCACCATAATTTTTATTCATAGTCTTTCTAGCTTGTTTAATCGCCATCTCCATTAATTTTTCGTTGGTTTTTTTTGCCATTTTCTCATCCCTTTCTATAATATAAATTATAACTAGTTTAAATATTAATGTCAAATGGTTTTTTAAGTAAGACTTTAAATAAATAAAAAATGTGGTATAATATAAAAAGTATATGGGAGGGAATATGAAAAAGACGGTTAAAAGTATTATGATTATTTTACTAAGTTTTATTATTTTTTTAGTTGTAGTAGTTGGAGGATATGTTGGGTATGTTAGTATTCAATATTATAGAATTGAAGATTTAAAGGATTTAAGTAGTGATATTATAGAAAATGAATTACCTGTAGCTTTAGTAAATCAAGAATATACTGCAGTAACATATAATATTGGTTTTGGTGCATATGATAGAGATTATTCATTTTTTATGGATAAAGGCACAATGCAAGATGGTACAAAAACGGTTGGTAAATATGGTAAAGCAGTATCAAAAACAAGTGCATTAACAAACACAAATGGTGCGGTTGATTTAGCTGCTGCATTAGAGGCTGATATAATGTTATTTCAAGAAGTAGATATCCAGTCAAATAGATGTTTTGGAATTAATCAATACGAAAAATTACAAGATAGATTTGATAGTTATATATCAACTTTTGGATATAATTTCCACACAGCATATCTATTTTATCCTTTTCATGATCCTCATGGGACTACGAAAGCAGGAATTGCTACATTTTCTAATTTGAAAATTGCTAGTTCAGTTAGACACAAACTTCCTGTTGATGAATCATTTCCAAATAAGTTTTTTGATTTAGATAGATGTTTTGTTGTTAATCGTATACCAACTTCAAATGCTAAAGAATTAGTTATGATAAATGTTCATTTATCAGCATATGATGAGGGTGGATTAATAAGAGCTCAGCAATTAGAAGTTTTAAAAACAGTTTTAGAAACAGAATATGCTTTAGGGAATTATGTAATTGCAGGTGGAGATTTTAACCATGATATAGCATCAACCCTAAATTCGTTTCCAACAACTCAACTTTTACCAGAATGGATTTTTGTTTTAGAAGAGTCTCAACTTCCAAGTGGATTTAGATTTGCAAGTTCTGATTTAGCTCCAACTTGTAGAGCTACTGACATTCCGTGGGAAGAAGGGGTTAATTATACAGTAACAATCGATGGTTTTATTGTTTCTGATAATGTGAGTACGGTTTTAGTTGAAAACATTGTTAGTTTAAATAGTCAAGATGTAAATTTTATGTATAGTGATCACAACCCTGTAAAATTCATTTTCAGTTTGATAGATTAAATAAAAAAAGTCATGACTTAGTTATTGATTATATGCCCGATCAAAATGATTTGATTTCAAAAGGTGGAACTATGAGATTAGGGACATATCCTTGTAAAGTTAAAGAGAAGACTTTGCTTAAAAAAGCATATAATTTAGATTTGATTAATGAAAGGCATCGCCATAGATACGAATTTAATAATAATTATAGAGAAATGTTTATAAAAAATGGTATAATAATAAGTGGTACATCCCCAGATGAAAAAATTGTGGAAGCGATTGAAATCCCAAACAATAAATTTTTTTTAGGAGTGCAATTCCATCCTGAATTTAAAAGCAGGCCAAATAAACCACATCCAATATTTTTAGAATTTTTAAAATCTACTTTATAGAAAGAAGGAATAATATGCGAGATTATCAAGTTGAATTAGAGAAAAGGATTGCCTTTATAAGAGATGCAATTAAAGAAGCTAATGCAAATGGTTTGATCTATGGTAATAGTGGAGGAAAAGATAGTGCTTTAGTCGGTGTTCTTTGTAAAATTGCATGTGCTAATACTTTAGGAATTATAATGCCTTGTGAATCAAAACAAAACTATGGTCAAGATACAATAGATGCTTTAGAAATTGCTAAACAATTTGATATTGAAACTAAAGTTGTTGATTTGTCTCAAACTAAAAAACTTTTAGTTGAAAATATCAATAAAAGTATTAAGATAGAAGGCAAAAGTTTAAACAATATTGCTCCTAGGTTGAGGATGACAACTCTTTATACAATAGCTGCTTGCGATAATAGACTGGTTGTTGGGACTGGAAATAAAAGTGAAATTTTTATGGGATATTTTACAAAGTGGGGAGATGGAGCTTTTGATATAAATCCTATTGGGGATTTAACAGTTTCAGAAATATATGAGTTCCTTGAATATTTAAATGCTCCTAAAAGTATTATAGAGAAAGCCCCTTCAGCTGGACTTTTCGAAGGTCAAACTGATGAAATTGAAATGGGAGTTAGCTATAAAGCTATCGAAGATTATATAAATGGAAAAACGGTTTCTTTAAAGGAAAAAGAAATTATTGAGAGGAATCACAAAAATACAGAACACAAAAGAACGAGTTCTAAAATATATTCAAGTGATAAAGAATAGGGTTTAAAAAAAACTCTATTTTTCTTTTTAAATCATTTTTAAATTGGTATAATATAAAAGAAGTAAATAGGGGGTATAGGATGAATATTATAGAAATAAAAAATTTGAAAAAATACTATGGAACAGCCAGAGGAATTGAAGATGTGTCTTTTGAAGTTAGAGAAAAAGAAATCTTTGGGTTTGTTGGTCCTAATGGAGCTGGCAAAACTACACTTTTAAGAATCCTAGTAGGATTAATTAACAAGACTTCAGGCTTTGCTTCAATTTTAGGATTTGATGCTCCTGGTGAATATTTAAAGATTAATGAAGTTGTCGGATATTTGCCGAGTGAAGCTAATTACTATAAAGAGTTAAAAGTGTTCGAACAATTAAAAATATTTGCTAAAATTAGAAATGCAAACGAGGAAAAAATCGTTGAACTTGCGGAGAAGTTAGACTTAGATCTAAATAAGAAAATTTCTGATTTGTCTTTTGGAAATAAAAAGAAAGTTGGAATTGTCGCTGCTTTATTACACAGTCCTAAAGTAATCATATTAGATGAGCCAACAAGCGGATTAGATCCTTTGGTGCAACAAAAATTCTTTGATATTTTAGAAGAGGAAAGACAAAGAGGAGCTACCATACTATTATCAAGCCATATATTATCAGAGGTTCAAAAGGTTTGTGATAGAGTTGCCTTAATTAAAGAAGGTAAAATTCTTTTTGTTGATGAACTAGAGAATATAAAAAAACAAGCTCATAAAAAAATTGTCGTTCAACCACATGATTTAAAACTTAAATATAATGAATTAAAGTATCTAAAAAAAGAAAATAATAAAGCAATTTATAAATACGATGGTGATATTAATGATTTGCTAAAATATCTTAGCAATATAAAATTTGAAGATCTTACAATTAATAATGTTGATTTAGAAGAAATATTCATCGGTTACTATAAAAAAGAAGGTGAAGAATAATGATTGAAACAAATATTTTTAAATTAGAAATTAGAAGGAATTTGAAAGCAAATTTAATATGGTCTATTTCAATTGGGCTATCAATGATTTTAGTAGTTGTTTTATACCCGTTAGTTAAAGATATGTACCAAATGTTGCCGGCTGAATTAGAGCCATTCTTAGAGAGCTTTGGAGGTTTGCCAGATAATGTAACAGAATATTTTGCAACCGAAGGAGCAATGATGTATCAAATTTTCGGAGCAATCTTTGCTGGGTTGCTTGGATTTAATGCTATTGCAAGAGATGAAAAAGAAAAAACTGTTGAAGGTGTTTATACTTTACCAATTTCAAGAACAAAGTTTTTTGTTTCAAAAGTATTAGCAATTACTTTGAATATTACAATCTTTTCAGTTTTAGTAACAATATTGACTTTAGTTGGTTTTATATTTGTTAATGATGGTTTTATGTTTTTAGAGTTTATCATTTTTACATTTTTTAATACTTTAATGCTAATATTTATAGGCTATTTAGGATTAATATTAGCATCATTAACAAAAGTCAATACTAGTCAGTTAATAGCAATAATTATTCCAATACCTCTATATATAATATTTATGATTTCTACTCTAACAGATTCAGAGATTTTAAAAGCTTTAAAACATATTACACCTTTTACATTTTGTAATCCAGCGGAAATAATTAAAGCTGATATGAATATTGAATATATTAGTTTAATAATCTATCTTTTAATAGTAATAGTCGGTTTATTTATTGCTAATATAAGGTTTAAGAAAAGAGAATTTATTGTTTAATGAGAATTTTTTATGCTGTTAATTTTAAAGAAGAAATAAAAGAATTGATTTATCAAGAAATTTTGAAAGTTAATGATAAAAATTTGGCATCTTTTACAAGAAAGGAAAATATTCACTTAACGATATATTTTGTAGGAGAAATTGATAAAATGAAATTAGATTATTATATTGAAGTTCTTAGCAATATTAAATTTAATAAATTTGAGATTGAGGTAGAAGAATTTGATTTTTTTAAAAAAAAGGATGGAAAAATTTGGTTTTTAAAAGTAAAAGAAAACTTGATTTTGGGCGATATATATAAGCAAATAACTAAAAAGTTATCTCTTAGTCAAACTAATTATATCCCACATATTACTTTAGCAAGAAGGCTTAAAAATAGTCAGTTTATATTAAAAAGCAATCTGACATCTTTGAAAATTGAGGTTGATTCTATATCACTTATGGAATCTAGGTTTGTTAACAATAAAATAGCTTATATCGAAATTGCTAGTAAACACTAGTTAATCTTAAAATAATCATAAACAAAAGCATTTTTGTAAGTGCTTTCTTGAAGAAAGAGTGTTGCTGTGTTATAATAAAATAGGGATATCTTGAATAAAAGGAGTGTGCATTTTTGCACAAATTGCGACATGAAAAAAATATTTTTATTATTAATGCTTATTTTTACTTTATCAGGATGTATTGCTGAAACCAGTAACGGGATTACTTTTGATTTTCAAGACAAAAGCATTACTGTTGAAGTTGGTAGTAGTGTTACTTTAGAACCAATAATTATAGGTTTTAGTGGTAACGATATTACATATACATCAAGCGATGATCCTTTTGATCCTTGTATAAATGTAACTCAAAGTGGAGTAATTACTGCTATTAAAGTAGGTAGTACTTCAATTATAGCAAAATTGAATGGAGCTGCCGGAGTAGCTACAGTAACAATCGATGTTACTGTTATTCCTGAAACAGAAGATCCGATTATTGAAGATCCAATTGTTGATGATCCTGTGATACCTTTAACTGTTACAATAACAGGAGGATCGCAAAGTAATAATATTATCTCTGCAACTGTAGGCGATGTGATTCAATTAGGTATTTATGCTAATAAATCGTACACTGAGACTCCGGTATGGACATCAAGTATAACTAGTACAGGTTATGTTAGTAGTAGTGGATTGTTTGCAGCACTTGCTGTAGGTACTACTAGGATTGATTTGACTGTAGGAGATGCTAGTGATTATGTTTTCATCACAGTAGGTACTCAAAATCAAGATCCAGTAGTAGTTACCCCTCAAATTACATCAATATTGATAGCAGGACAAATGGCTTTGACTGTTGGTAATGACACTAGTTTAACTATCACAGCTGATCAAGACATTCCGTTTACTGTTAATTGGACAAGTAGTAATAATTCAATTGCTACTGTAGATGGTAGCGGAAAAGTTACAGCTATTTCAACTGGTGTTGTAAATGTTACTGCAACATTATCAACAAATACTTCAATAACTGATACTTGGACAATGGTAGTTCAAGAGAGTGAACCAATTATCACAATAACAAATATTAGTCTTTCTGGAGACTCTAATTTATTGGTTGGAAATAAGACCTTGTTCACGGTTACGTTTACACCGTCAGGTCAAACAGGAAATGTTACGTGGTCATCAAGCAATAATTCTATTGCGAGTGTAGCTACATCTGGACTTATTACTGGTGTTGGAGCAGGGACTGCAACAATCACTGCAACGTTAACATCTAATCCTTCAATAAGTGCAACTAAAACTATTGTAGTTACTTCAAAACCTACTAGTGTTACAGTAAGTGGTGCAACAAGTATTGATGTTGGAAGTACAACTTCTTTAACAGCTACTGTATTACCAACTGATACTATTAAAACAGTTACTTGGATTAGTAATAATACTTCTGTAGCAACAGTGTCTAGTACTGGAGTTGTTACAGCATTAGCTCCAGGGCTTGCTTCGATTATAGTAACTTCAACAATTGATACTAATATTTTTGGTAGAATTGACATTGTGGTTAATGCAGTTCTAACACCAACTTTAAGTTTAAGCATTTCAAATTCAAGCATTAATGTAGGTGCAACTACCCAAATAACAGCGGTTGTTACAAATACAACAAATACAGGTGTGACATACACATCAAGTAATACTGGCATTGCAACTGTATCAAGTAGTGGTCTTGTAACAGGTATTGCAGCGGGTAGTGCAATAATTACTGGTAGATTGGTTGTTGATAATACAGTTACTTCAACGGTTTCTGTAACAGTATTAGCAGTAAATCCGATTCCAACGGTAAGTGTTTCACCAACTTCAACATCTGTAAATGTAGGGGCAACAATTCAGTTAACTGCATCTACAACAAATACAACGGTAACATGGAGTAGTAGTAATACAAGTGTAGCAACAGTGTCAAGCAGTGGACTTGTAACTGGGGTTTCAGCAGGAAGTGCAACAATTACAGCTACATCAGTTGTTAATACAAGTGTTAAAGCAACTTGTGCATTAACGGTAAATTCAGTTCCAACGGGAACACTTAATTTAGTGCAAAGTCCATCAGGTACTATAGCGATAGGAGCTAGTGGATATCAAATAACTTTAACAAATTCTAGTGGAACATCAGTTAGTAGACTTGAATGTACATTCACATCAAGTAATAGTAGCATTGCAACAGTTTCAATTTATGGAACTATTTCGGCTTTAGCAAATGGTACGACAACAATTACTGCGACTCATCCAACTTATGGAAGTGGGACTATACTTTTAACAGTAGGTACAGGTGGTGGTACAACACCTCCAGTTGGTAGTTTATCTGTTACAGCTGATCCGAGTGCTTCAATTCCTGTTGGTGCTACAGGATATCAATTATATGTAAGAGATTCAAGTGATACTTCACTTAGTAGACTTGAGTGTACATTTACATCAAGTAATAGTAGTGTTGCAACGGTTTCAACTTATGGTGGAATTAGTGCTTTATCTGCGGGTAGTGTAATTATATCAGTTACTCATCCAACGGGTGGATCCGGAAGCATTTCTTTAACTATTACATCTTCAGGTACTGATCCATTTGATAGAATAATTACTTTTGGAACTAATCCTACATATAGCAGTAATGCTACTCTTGAAATGACAAATCCTTTTTATTGGTTAAGAATTGCACAAACTAATGGAGTTAACATTGATGCAACTTTATTAACAACAAGCGAAATTGCAGCTCAAAATACAATAATGATTAATCAAGGTAATATGAGATTGGTTAGCGCAAGTACATTGGCTGGTAAAACTACGGTAACATCAGGCGAGGTTGATTCTTTAAGAAGCACTTTTGGTTATTCGTTACCAACAGGTTGGGTTTTACAATCAACAGTTCAACATGCGGTTGTAACTTCTTTTTCACAAATGAAAAATTATCCTACCACTTCAACTACAAAGACTTATATGGAAACTGGTCTTGAGGTTGGTGAAGGAGTAGCGATTTATGGAAAATATAGTAGTGGAAGCTGGCTACTTGTAAGAAGTCAAAATTATTTTGGTTGGATTCCGGCATCAACTGTAGGAACATGTACAGGTACGCAAATGGCTACATTTGCTAATCCAAGCAGTTTTGCAGTAGTTACAGCTGAAAGAATTAAAACGACCCAGGTATCAGGACTTCCTACTATGTTAAGAATGGGGACTAAACTTCCTCTTGTTTCGAGTAATTCAACATCAGCAACAGTAAAAGTTCCTACAAGAAATTCTGATGGTACACTTAATACTACAGGAGTTAACGTTTCTATCCCAATTGATAATAATGAATATATTCATGTAGGATACTTGCCTTATACTACAAAGAATGTTGTTAAACAAATGTTTAAAATGTTAGGTCAAGTATATGGTTGGGGAGATTTAGGATCTGACAGAGATTGCTCATCTACAATTTGGGCAGCTTACAAGTGCAGTGGTTTCTTATTAGCTAGAAATACAACTCAACAAGAATTGATTTCTACTAGCACATATACAAGAGTATATCCAAGTTCAAATATTGGGACAAACTATAGCACATATTTACCAAATGTCAGAATGGGTGCTATCATGTTAATGAGTGGTCACGTTGTAATGTATTTAGGAAAAGTTGGTACAAGATATTACATTATTCATCAATATGGCAGTTTATATTGTCAAGTAACTGATACTAAAGGCTATTCATTCTACAATACAAAAACATTTATTAAATCTTAGTTTGTTTTTAAAACCAGTTCAAATGAACTGGTTTTTTACTATATATTATGAAAAAACTTGAAAAAACAATTAAAATATAGTATAATGATTAAAAATGGTGAAACCATTAAATAAAGAAAGTGGGAAAAATATGAATGTTGATTTAAAAAAAATATTTACTTCGTTTTTAGCATTTCAAGTTGGATTAGTTAGTTTACTAATTTTAGGTTATCCTTTTATAGTTTGGGGGACTTGGACTCCGATTACAGCTAGTGGATTTGAGTTAACAGATACTTTTGGAGGAGGATTTATTGGAATCCTTTTAGCGGTATTTCAAATTTTAATTATTGTAAATGTTGTTGCCTTGCTTGCGGCTGGAGTTTTTGGAGTTATAGAATTAGTGAAAAACAAAAAGTTTAAAATTTTACATGTAACTTTGAAAGTTGGCCCTTTGAGAGTTATATCTTCTATAGATTTTTTGTTTTTAACGCTTGCAGTTTTTAACTTTTTTGGTTTCTTTTGGAATCTGATTTTCATAGCTGTTAAAATGCAAAATATGAGTGCAGGATTGGGCATTGGCCAAATCTTAATTTCAATATTAGCTATTGCTTCGTATTTCGTGCATAAAATTTATGCTTTAAAAGTATTGAATGAGTCAATTTTAGATAGTGATAAAAAACCTACTACTTCTAAAGAAAAAGAAGTAAAAGAAGAAGTTGCTTCAAAAAAAGAAGCTAAACAAAACAAGAAAACAACTAAAAGTGAACCTGTTGAAGAAAAACAAGAAGTTGAAGAAGTAGCAGTTGAAGAAAAAGAATAAATTAAAACCCTAATTAGTTAGGGTTTTTTTATATAGAAATTGAATTAAATATATTTATGTGATAAAATAATACATATACATTTAGGGGAATATTATGTGGACTAAAAAAAGGCACAAATTTATCGTAGCATTAGTAAAACCTTTATTCAGATTTATTGGTTATTTTAAGTTTGGCTACACATATAAAAAATATAAACTAAATAAAAAAGAGGCTTATATTATTGTTGCTAATCATCAAACTATTTTTGATCATTTTATGTGTGGACTTGCATTCAATAGAAATTTGTACTATATAGCAACTGAAGATATATTTTCAATGGGATTTGTTTCAAAATTATTAAAGTTTGCAGTTGCGCCTATTCCAAAAAGTAAATCAATGAGGGATACTCAAACTATAAGGACTTCTATGCAGATTGTGAAAGAAAAAGGTGTGATTATGGTTTCCCCTGAGGGAAATCGTACATATAGTGGTGAGACAGTTAATATCGACCCTTCAATTGCAAAATTTGTAAAGCTGTTAAAAGCAACTCTAATTATTTTTAACATTACAGGCGGATATGGTGTTCATCCTCGCTGGGCAAATAAAACAAGAAAAGGTAAGTCATATGGCGAGGTTGTAAAAGTTTTAACATATGATGATTATAAAGATTTTTCAAATGAAGAATTATATGGTATTATAAAAACAAATTTATATGTTGATGAAAGTAATTTGAAAACTTTATATAAGTCAAAAAAATCAGCTGAATATTGTGAGAGATTTTTATATATTTGTCCTAACTGCGGAATTAGTAATATATATTCAAAAGGTGAATATATTCATTGTCCCAATTGCAGATTAAAACTAAAATATAATGAACGTTTGAGTTTTGATGTTATCGAAGGTAAATTTGAATTTAAAAATATGAAAGAGTGGTATAAGTATCAAGAAAAATATGTTTCAGATTTAGATCTAGATATTTATAAAGAAGATGAAGCGATATTTAGTGATGAGGATATAATGTTTTTAAGGCAAGATAAAAATGTTAAGAAGATCAAAATTTTTGATGGAAAAATAAATTTGTATAAAAATAGGATATCAGTATATAATGATCAAAATCATAATAATTTTTATTTTGATGATATAGAAGCTATGACAGCCTTGGGTAAAAATAAGTTGGGATTTTATTTAAAAGATGATACTTACCAAATTAAATCGGGTGTAAGATTTAATCCTGTCAAGTATATGCATTTTTTCTATCATTATAAGAATGTTAAAAAAGGAGAAAAATATGATTCTAGAAGTAGTGAATTTTTGGGACTATGAGATTTGGAATTTAGTTATTCAATTGACGGTTTTAATGATAGGTATGCTATACGCACATATGCTTATAAGATTAATAAAACCTTTAAGACATGCATTAATACCTAGTTCTGTATTAGGTGGATTCTTTTTATTGATTTTTAATATAATTGTGAAAAGGACTACTGGAATTCCTTTTTTTGATCAAACCTTGTTGGAATCATTAACATACCATTGTTTAGGCCTTGGATTTGTAGCGATGGCTTTGAAGACTAATGCTAAAAAAAGCACTAAAAAAGAAAAAACTGAGATATTTGACTCTGGAATTACAGTTGTTAGTTCTTATTTAATGCAAGCGATTATAGGTTTGGCTATTACTCTAATTCTTGGTTATACAATTTTTCCTGAGCTATTTAAGGCGGCAGGAATGTTATTGCCACTTGGGTTTGGGCAAGGACCAGGTCAAGCTTTGAATTTTGGTAAGACATATGAAGATACATATGGCTTTATAAGTGGAGGTTCATTTGGATTAACAATTGCCTCAATTGGATTTATTGCGGCTAGCGTTGGTGGAATTATATATCTAAATATTTTAAGAAGAAAAGGTAAGATTAAAATCAAAGATGATTTTATTTCTGAAAATTTAACAGCTGTTCAGGTTTCTACTGAAAATGAGATTCCAATGACTGAATCAATGGATAAAATTACTATTCAAATTGGGTTGATATTATTTAGTTATTTTGTGGCTTTTTTGGTAATGTTAGGTATATCTACATTAATGGATACGAATGTTTTGGGTAATTTTGGAACAAAAACCATAAAACCACTAATTTGGGGATTTAACTTCTTATTCGGAACTATCTTTGCTATTATTATAAAAGTTATATTGAATAAACTTAAAGATAAGCAAGTAATTCATAGAGAATATAGAAATAATTTTTTATTAGGTAGAGTAGGCGGCTTTTTATTTGATGTTATGGTTGTAGCAAGTATTACAGCTATTCAAATAGAATTTTTGGAACATTATATTCTACCAATATTATTAATTTGTGGAATTGGTGGAGTGCTTACTTATTTCCAAATTTTATTTATTTCAAAAAAACTTTTCCCAGAATATCCTGATGAAGCTTTCTTAGCATTATATGGGAATTTGACTGGTACTGCTAGTACAGGAGTAATTTTAGTTAGAGAAATCGATCCTAACTTCGAGACTCCCGCTGCAAGTAATTTGGTGTACTTAACATTACCAGCTATTGTCTTTGGTTTCCCTATGATGTTATTATTAGGGTATGCACCTCAAAGCGATATAGCAACTATTATAACTTTTGTTATTTTAATTGTTTTGTTTGTGGGAATGAACTTAATATTATTTAGAAGAAGTATTTTTAAGAAAAATAAAAAAGAAGAAGCTAAAAAAGAAGGTTAAAATATGATATATGTTTTAATTGGATTAGTTTTCCTTATTATATTATATTTGATTATTTCTTTGCTGATTTATAGAGCGATTTTTAATACAAGAAACAATGGTAGTTCTAAACTAAAATATTTTACAGAAAAAGATTTTAAAGGATTGAAAAGTAAAGAATTTTCTTTTAAATCTAATAAAAAACAAAACCTAGAAGGAAAAATATATTATTATGAAAACAAAGAGTATTTGGGATTGCTGGTTTTCGTTCACGGAATTGGAGCTGGGCATTTAGCCTATACTACTGAAATTAATCATTTTGCTGAGTTGGGATTCATAGTATTAAGTTATGATAATACGGGTAGTGGTATTTCTGAGGGGAAAACAATTGTTGGCTTTTCACAAAGAGTCTTAGATTTAAAATATTGTTTGGATTATGTTTCTAAAAACAGTGAGCTAAACAAATATAAGATTGTACTTTGTGGACATTCTTGGGGTGCTTTTGCTGCAATGAATATTTTAAACTATGATTATGATGTAAAAGCAGTAGTAGCTTTAGCAGGCTTTGCTAAAGCATCAACAGCCTATACAAAGGTAATATCTAGATTAGTGAATCCGGTTTTAGGAATATTCGGATTCGGAATGTCACTAATTGAAATAATTAAATTTGGAAAAGTGGCTAATTTTAGTGCATTTAAAGGATTTAAGAAAAATAAATCTAAAGTACTTTTTGTATATGGTAAAAAAGATATTATGTTAGATTTTAAAGACTTTGAAAAAAATCAATTTAATAATGTTAAAGTAATTTCACTTAATACTAAAGGACATAGAGTTAATATTACTGATGAAGCAGTAATATATGATTATCAAAGAGAAAAGGATTTGAGCATTTTAAAACAAAAATATCATAATAATATTCCAAAGGATATTGAAAAATATTATTATGATAATTTAGATTACGATTTATTGGTAAAGTTAGATGCAAATGTTATGAAAAAAATTGATGATTTTTTAATTCAAGAAATAAAAAAACAGGAGTCGCTTGTGTAAGCAACTCCTTTGTTTTTTAGTTTGTAGTTTCACCACTACCATCACTTGAATCATTAGGGTCAAAATCTACTCCACCACTTTCGCCAGTGAAGGCAGGGTATTCAGGGGTACCATATCCTGTAATTGTACTATATTGTAGAGTATAGTTTCTATAAGCCACAGTGTTGCTAGTATTGCCTTCGATTGTGTAAACTCTAGTCGCATCACTTGAAACTACAATACCGGTATGTGATGCACCATCACTAGTAAAGAATATTATATCTCCAGCTTTTGGTGTATAACTTTCTTTATATTGGAATAAACTACGTGCTATAAACCAGTCTTGGCCCAGAGAAACGCTAGCATATTTTGGAATGATGTCAGTTGATATTCCTGATTGATAAGCACACCATGAAACAAACATAGCGCACCAATGTCCGAAAGTAAACTCAGGAGCAGGACTATACCAAGCTCCATATTTTGAATATCCATCAGCGCCTTCTGGATATCCTAATTCATCATCAGCGATTGCTAGTAGTCTGCTTACGTAATCTACATTAGGTTCGCCATATACCGTAATAGTTATGGTACTAAAGACTTCTGAATTGCTTTTTAGTCTAGCAACTAAAGTTCCAGTTCCGGCAAGTAAAGCCGTAACTCGACCATTTTCACTTACAGAAAGTATTGCGGGCGTTAAAGAGTACCAACTAAATAATGAATTATCAGTTATTCCATCAATCTTTGCATAAGCAAATTCACCGGCTTGAACCATGAATTCTGCATTGCTTGGAGATTCAAGATATAAAGTTGCTATTCCGTTTTCAACAGTTCCACCAACTGTAATTTCAATTGAACCTTGGATTCCCGTTCCGAATCTATAACTAGCAGTTAATGTAGTAGTTCCAGCAGCAAGTCCAGTTACGTAGCAATTATTATCAATAGATAGTATAGTGTTGTCTGCAGCTGTCCAAGTAAAATCAAGAGGATCAGTAGTATCAGTTAAATCGAGGTTAGCAATAGTAACTGCTACTGGTTTCCCCACTGGAATTTTAGTAGTAGGCATTGAAAGTTCAAGAGGGATTACGATTTCCCAAACTCCACTTATTGTAGGATCTAGTTTATTAGTAACTGTAATAATTGTAGTACCTGGTTTTAATCCTTTGATATTATAATTAGCATCAATTGAAGCTATATTAGTATCTCCTATAACCCAATCAAATTCTGCTCTATTAGCAAAATCTTGAATAGTAAGTCTAACGGTTGTATTAACTTCTACAACTTCCTTTGGGCTGGTAAGAATTAAAGGTATTTTTATACCGATAGATTTTGTAATGCTAGGATCGTTTTTTAATGAAACAGTTAAAGTTGTTTCACCATAATCTAAGGCTTGTAAGGTTCCACTTGTTACTTGGGCAATACCCAAAATTGAAAAATCAAAATCTAAATCTTCAAGTGTAGTTTCAGAAACTTCGAGTGGTAAAGCAATTTGTTCACCGACACTTAATTCAATGTTATCACTGGTAAAGTGAAACTCAGCATCTGAAACGCTGTTACATCCGCTAAATATAAATAATAGAAAAATAAAAGACATTAAAAATATAAACTTTTTCATTTTGCGCACCTCAAATCTATTATATCAAAATTAGAATAGTTTATCAATTGTTTAACTTTAAAAAAATCTTTTTCCTCTTTTAATAAAGAATCAAAGGTGATATAATAAACATAAATAATCAAGTATTATATTAATAATTATTTAAGTTCTTTGATAATGACTTGATTATCAAAAAAAGAGCATAAAAAAACTTAT
>Ga0334884_1000830_pt1 | contig 52595 bp, 54 predicted proteins | sample GraSluR1_MG_7_FD_207215 | JGI IMG/M metagenome (GOLD analysis project Ga0334884, IMG submission 207215) | Sludge microbial communities from methane-producing bioreactor in Wageningen University, Netherlands - Granular Sludge_12_05 R1 | ecosystem: Engineered > Bioreactor > Anaerobic >... | reverse complement strand
TCTCGCTTACCCGCTGCTGGAAGTCGAAAGCGCACGAAGTTATACGCTCCGATGCAGGATTGGAAGACAATCGTACATAAGCTTGGCTTCACGAAAATGAGATAGCGCTTACAACTCCCAGGGAGGGTATTTTGGAGTTAATGCCGCTTGATCTGTCCATCCCAGCCGATGAATCTTGAAGTCACCACTCAGCTTGCAATAGCCCTCTATCTTGGGGCGGCATTGACTTCAAACAGCGGGTATGCGAAAAGAATATAGAACAAAGAAGAAAAAGAGACCAAGTGAAAAAACTGGGCATTACAGATATGGCACTCACGCTGCTGGAAGTCGAAAGCGCACGAAGTTATACGCTCCGATGCAGGATTGGAAGACAATCGTACATAAGCTTGGCTTCACGAAAATGAGATAGCGCTTACAACTCCCAGGGAGGCAAATCCGCGTGCATCTGCGCCTTTATCCGCGCCCATCTGCGGGAAACAGGAATCTATAAGATGCCGAAACCTGAAAACCTGAAAACTTCTAAAGATCATGCGAATCATGTCGATCATGGGGATCAGAGTTCCGTCTATTCTTTCTCGCTTACCCGCTGCTGGAAGTCGAAAGCGCACGAAGTTATACGCTCCGATGCAGGATTGGAAGACAATCGTACATAAGCTTGGCTTCACGAAAATGAGATAGCGCTTACAACTCCCAGGGAGGGATATCTGCGGGAAACAAAAAGCCCCGGCGCAGCAAGCAACCGGGGCAGGATAGAATCTAGCTTGGATATTTATTTCATCAGCACGGCTTTGTGCGTGATGGTCTTGCCATTGGCCTGCATGCGGATGAAGTACACTCCGCTACCCAGCTGCTGGCCATTATCGTTTTTGCCGTCCCATTCCATCTGATACCATCCGCTCTTGCGGTTTCCGGAGAATAGGCTGCGCACTTTTTGTCCACGAGCATTGTAGATATCAAGGATCAGCGCGCCGTCTTTTTCCAAACCAAAGACGATATTGGTACGCGGATTGAAGGGATTGGGATAGTTCTTGGTGATGGCGGTGAAGGCCGGAACACTGGGAATACCCTGTTCGATGCCTTCAAAGTGCACGGGAATCGGCCCAAAGAGCTGATTGCTGCCGTCAAAATCCACACTTTCAAGCCAGTAGTAATATACTCCCGGGGCATAAAGCTCGCGGTCGTAATACACATAATTCTGAGCTTGTGAGGTGTTGGTGGCCGGGATGAAGACGTTCAGCAGGATCGCTTCACTCAGTTGGTCATCGCTTCCGCGATAGATCTGGAAACCGGAAACATTGGTCTCGGATTGCGTGAGCCATTGCAGCATAATGCTATTACCCTGGAAAACCTGAGCAACAAAGGTGGAGAGCTCTACGGGGAGGGTTTGATTGTTTTCTGCACCAATCTTGAAAGTAACAGCTTTGGCACCATTCTTGGATCCGTCGTCGAAGGTGTAATTAATCGCAAGTGATCTCAGCCCATTAACATCCACGGTTACATTGCCGGTCAAGCTGCTGGTTGTGGCAGTTCCAATATAAACAGCCGCAGTTACACCCGCCCAATCGAAACCGTAATCATCAGTCTCAGTCCAGTAGAATGTTATGGTTTTAACCCGGTTGGCTTCAGTAGCATTATTGATTGTTCCATTGATAGTCCATTCCCGTTTGATGCGAGTCATGTTTGCTCCGTCGCCATTAGGGTTGGTAGAAGCAGAGAAGCCCGTAATCAGATTTCCGCTTTCGTCAATCTTCAGGCGCTTGAAGTTCACCGAGTGGAAACCATCAGTGTTAGAAGTACCGGTAATCAGACCATCGGTAACAGTGAGTGTGCCATTGATGGTGAAGGCATCACTAAAGGTGACACCGGCAGCATTGTCAATCTCCATATCATTTATGGTGCTGGGGAATCCCGTTCCGGTGCTTTGAGCCAGAGCGCCATTGTACTTAATGGTAGAAGCAGCACCGGCAGTAGCTGTTCCGGATGCCCAGTCAGTGGTTCCGGAATTGATAAAGGTGCCATTGATGGTCAAGGTGCCTTTGTTCTCAAATCCCGCGCTTTGTCCTACTTCCAGGGTTCCGGTTACTGTAATTATGCCATTATTAGTGAGGTCATAGGTTTCAGTATTATTCGACACATACAGTCTTTTCCCGGAATTGATGGTGAGAGTTTTCCCGCTTTCGATCGACATCTGATCTACTGATACATCGATATCCACTGCCACATCGCTGCCGATAATGATGCCGGGAGAATTGGCAAAATCCGGGAAGATAGTTGTTTCTACATTGTATGTGCCATCAACAGTGGCAGATTTGCGCCATATACTTGCATTAGACCAATTTCCATCAGTGATGCTTTTATAGAAGTATGGTGCAGGAATCGAACCCTGGAACACGGGATATGAGCCATCGCTCCAGGACCAGACACCCGTAAAATCCCAGTTTTCGTAGGTGCCTTGAACCGTGGTCATATTAGTGCTGCTTGTAGCCCCAACAGTGTTTAGCGGGCCACCGGCACTGGTAATCGTAATACCTTCGTTATAGTAGCTATATTGCACCGTTCTGCTACCTTGAAAACCACCCAGGCCAGGGGGTAATCTTCCTTCAATTCTACCGGTGATTCCACCTACACCGCCTTGCCAGGATGAGGAAGCAATGCCTTGGGTAACATTACCAATTGAATAGCAACGGATAACCGCGCCATCAATAGTACAGCCGGCAATCCCGCCCACGCGATCACCACCGGAAACAGCGCCTTTCGCATAGCAGTCAAAAGTCACACCGGTTTCGTTACAACCTACGATCCCACCATACTTGATGTTGTAAGGGTTGTTATTATCTCCGCTGTTGAGCGCTGTGTTTATAGGATCAGTAGAGCTAACAGTTACATTTGACCAGCTGTATTGAATCACGGGTACCTGCTGTCTGCGATCGCTGTTATTGGCACCGACCAGGCCTCCGGTAGCGCCAAAACCCTTGACGGTGCCACCATCAACCGAGCAATTCTGCACAAAGGTCTTGCGGGATGCATTTGATGGCATCAATACTTTGCCAACCAATGCTCCGGTTCCGCGCTTGCCAGTAATGTCCACATCTACCAGATTCACTCTTTCAATGATGTTGTTTGTAGAATTGTTGGTAGTCACAAAGCCAAAAAGGCCCACATTGTTTTCACCGTCACCGGGGAATGTGTTATTGCCGGTGGGTGTTGCTCCACGACTGATATAGAGGTTGGAGATGGTAAATCCCCCACCGTTATAGTTACCTTTAAATCCATTGGCAAAATCGGTGGGACTATTCTGAAATCCGATGGGTTTCCAGCCTTTATCGGCTTCCCACAATTGTGTCCAATTTCCTGCCTCAAATGAGACCCCGGAAGTATGGGCTGTGGAGCACCAATAGGCATAACCGTTTGATGGATGTTTGCGGATATCACCAACAACATAAGCTGTGCTGGTAGCCCAAGCTGTGAGGTTGGCTGGATTCGTAACATCCAGATCAATATCGGCATCTTGCACGTAGCTGGCAGTAAGATTGTTGCGCACATTCCATAGATCAAGGATATTGCTTACTATTGTTTGCGCCAATGCCACCCCGAATAAACTAACTAAGATCAGGACAAGGATTGCCCTTGTAACAAGAGGGTTTCTCGCTTTCATAATTCTCTCCTTATGATGCGTTAATACTTGAATAAATATATGCCGGTGATCCCGCGGCATGATCGCGGCAGGGATATCCGGGCACTCACACTATGATCGGTATCAGAGCTCCATCCCTTTTAGCATCAGGCTTGAGGGCTAAGCAAGCTCACAATATCTTAATTATCAACTTCCCAAATCTTGTCAAGGTGTTTTTTGTCATTTTTCAGAAATTCATGGTTAGCATCTGCCTTTGGGGTGGAAAGTGTGATCACCATATATTGAAGCCAAAGCATTTACGTGGATCACGTATTTCCGCATCGCAGCCGGGGTTGTTGCGCAATTTCAACAAGCAGCGGGGTCTGAGGTCTGAGGTCTGGGCGACTCCTGAAAACCTGAAAACTTCTAAAGATCATGCGAATCATGTCGATCATGGGGATCAGAGTTCCGTCTATTCTTTCTCGCTTACCCGCTGCTGGAAGTCGAAAGCGCACGAAGTTATACGCTCCGATGCAGGATTGGAAGACAATCGTACATAAGCTTGGCTTCACGAAAATGAGATAGCGCTTACAACTCCCAGGGAGGGTATTTTGGAGTTAATGCCGCTTGATCTGTCCATCCCAGCCGATGAATCTTGAAGTCACCACTCAGCTTGCAATAGCCCTCTATCTTGGGGCGGCATTGACTTCAAACAGCGGGTATGCGAACAGAATATAGAACAAAGAAGAAAAAGAGACCAAGTGAAAAAACTGGGCATTACAGATATGGCACTCACGCTGCTGGAAGTCGAAAGCGCTCGTAATCATAGGCTCCGATACAAGATTTGAGACTGCGAGTAATTGATTTGGCTTTTATGAATTGGGGTAGCGCTTTCAACTCCCAGGGAGGGTATTTTGGAGTTAATGCCGCTTGATCTGTCCATCCCAGCCGATGAATCTTGAAGTCACCACTCAGCTTGCAATAGCCCTCTATCTTGGGGCGGCATTGACTTCAAACAGCGGGTATGCGAACAGAATATAGAACAAAGAAGAAAAAGAGACCAAGAGAAAAAACTGGGCATTACAGATATGGCACTCACGCTGCTGGAAGTCGAAAGCGCTCGTAATCATCGTCTCCGATACAGGATTAGAGACTGCGAGTAATTGATTTGGCTTCTTAGGGATCGGATTAGCGCTTTCAACTCCCAGGGAGGGTATTTTGAAGTCCATGCCGCTCGTAGTGCGAAGGCATGCAGTAGCTTATGCTTAGTTTATAAATCACAAGCACGCAGAATATTCGCAAGCGGCATGAACTCCAAAGAGATAGGATTGCAGACGTCTCGTCTGCATAAGCGACGGATTCGCTTACTTTTACGGAAATCGTTCCGTCGACACGAGACGTGTCGAATCCTATGGCCTTCAAGGAAACCCCAAAGGGATAGGCGGATCAGGGTCAGAACTTCACAGCACGTTTCCGCAGTTCAAACAATCCGGCCATGATATCTTCCAGAGGGCTGTCTGAGGGAATGACATTATCCCGCAAGCCTTCCAGGCTCTGTTTTTCATAAAGCTTGATCTCAGTGCTTTGCAGACGGCTGATGAGCTCTTGGGCCAGATGATTCCAATACGGCATATCCGCGGTGGCAGCAGAGATCCAATCCAGACGATACAGGAGCCGGGTAAGCTCGTTGAATATGGTAGATTTCAGCGGGTTAGCCAGACGTGAAAGCTTGCCGTTATCTCCCAAAACATGGGCTTCGATACCCAGGAAATTGGCTCTGGGGAGGATGAGATCGCAGCTTCGGCCTTCGGTCTGGTAGGCTGAGATGGCCACTTTAAATCCGGCTTTGGCTGAGGGGATAGACCCAAAACAAATGGCCAGATCGACCTCACTCACTTTCACCGGCATCGGACGCATGGCCACGAAACCCGTGTGGTTCATATAATCCGTGCTATGCAGGATGTTCTGCGGCTGAGCAAGATTCCAGATTTTGGCTGCCATGATCTCGGAAACGCGGTTTTGGTTATAGATAAACAACCTGTTTTGGCTGGCATCCAGATTTCTGAGATCATTGTGGCTTTCATCGGCAAAACGTTTGAAGGGCTCAGTCTCGGGATAGGCCACCAGGATCAGCTTTTTGCCTTTCAGTTGTTGCAGACGAATCAGACTGAGCAGGGTGCGGTTCAAGGCTCCCACCACCACGTATTCAGTAAAATCATCCAGCCTGGCAAAGGCATCTTCCTTAGGGCGGATATCCAGAAATTGATCGCTGAAGCTCAAGTACTTACGGTTTGCGCTCAGAGCGCACTCCAGCTTGTCTGAAACCTTTGAGGCCAGCAGCATTTCTTCCAAAGTGATATGAGGCGAGATCTCCACGCTACTGCTTTTTGCCAGCTTAGTGCGGGTTTGGATCACTTCCAGAGCTTCGTTCCAGCTAATGGCATGATACTGGCCATCTCTCAAGAGCAGAGGAGTATCAAGTTTTTCCTGGTTGGATTGCCAGCCGAAACGCCCTTTGAAACAAAGGTTTTTGCCGTTGAATCCCGGCTTCTCCAATGGCGTGGTGACACGCACCACTTCTCCACCCTGGACTTCGGCCAGGATATCACAGCCCACACCGCATAGACCGCAATTTTGCCGGATGGCTTCTTTGGCATAAGGATTCATCTTGTAATGCAGATTGCGCTCCATTAAAGCTCCCACCGGGCAGACGTCGATGCATTTACCACAGCTTACGCAGCCGGATGCGGTGAGCGATTCACTAAACTCCGGAGCCATGATGGCCGCGAAACCGCGATAGACAAAGCCCAGCACGTTCGCGCCCTGGATCTCGGCACAGGTGCGGATGCAACGGCCGCAATTGATGCATTTATTGGCATCGCGCACGATGAAGGGATGGGAATAATCAATGGGATGACGGGAAATGCTGCCCAAAAAGCGATCCATCTCAATCTCGTATTCGCTGCAATATGTGCGCAGAGAACAGCTTTCATTTACCTGGCAACCGCATTCCACGCAACGGGCAGCTTCAGTTCTGGCGTCAAACTCGGAAAATCCGGTTTCCACTTCCTCAAAGCTGCTCTTTGCGACTTCGAGCGGGATTTCCGGCATCTTCACGCGATGAATTTTATCAAATATCTCGTATTCTTTGGGGGAGACATCCTTCACCTTCCTGGCTTTCTTGGCATCGAAGATGAACTTCGGCTTGGGCAATTCACCCTTCAGCAGATACGTCCCAATGGCTTCCGCGGCCTTGCGGCCATCGGCAATAGCCTCGATCGCGGTGGCTGCGCCACGCTGGAAATCACCTCCGGCAAAGATATTGGACATACCGCTATACATGGTGTTTTCATCCACGATTGCCGTCTGCCATCTGGACAGAGGTAGCTGTTTGCCATCCAAAGTATTAGGGTCTTCCGCAAAAAGGCCTACTTCAGGCACTTGCGAGATGGCGGCAATGATGGCGTCAAATTCTTCGGTGAAGTATTCACCAGTGGGTTCGGGACGACGGCGACCGCTGGAATCGGGCTCACCCAGCTTCATTTTCTCGATCTTGACTTCTTTTAAGATGCCACCTTCGCCCATGTATTCCACGGGGTTTGAGAGAAAATGGTAGATCACGCCTTCGTGTTCGGCAGCTTCGATCTCAAACTCTTCTGCCGGCATTTCGCTTTTGGTGCGACGGTAGATCAGGCTGACCTCCGCACCGAGCCTGATACAGGTTCTGGCACAGTCAATTGCGGTGTTTCCTCCACCCACGATGGCTACCTTTTTGCCTACTGCAGGAGTATTGCCCTTGGCATGAGCTTTGAGGAAATCCACGCCCAGGTAGCAGCCTTTGAGGTCACTCCCGGGAACGGGCATTGGCACAGCGTTTTGGGCTCCCAGAGCCAGATACACGGCATCATAATCCTGGCTGAGCTCCTGCAAATTGAGGTCTTTCCCCAGGGCTTTGCCGGTGTGGATTTTCATGCCACCGGCACACATCAGGGCGATCTCTTCATCCAGGATTTCTTTGGGCAGGCGATATTGCGGAATGCCATAGCGCAGCCAGCCGCCACAGGCATCTTCGGCTTCAAAGAGATCCACCTCAAAGCCTTCAAAGCTGAGGTAATAACCGCAAGTGAGGCCGCTGGGGCCACCGCCGATAATGGCTATCTTCTTGCCGTTTGAATCCTTACGTTCGGGAGTATATTGCCAATAGTCTTTCAAATCCTCATCCGCGGCAAAGCGTTTGAGTTGACGGATGGCGATGGGATCTTCCACGATCTGCCGGCGGCATTCCGCTTCACAAAAGGCGGGACAGACGCGTCCGATGGATAGCGGCATGGGCAGCTTGTCCTTGATCACCTTCACCGCTTCATGGTATTTGCCATTGGCAATCAGGGATACATAGGTCTGGATGTCCACGTGGTCCGGGCAGGCAATCTTGCAGGGGGCTTCACAATCCGCGTAGTGATTGCTGATCAGCAGTTCCAGCGCCATTTTGCGGGCATTGTGGATCTCTTCATCATCGGTGGTGATCACCATACCGGGTGTGAGTTTGGTGCCACATGAGGTTACAAAGCCACGACGGCCTTCCACCTTCACCGCGCAAACCCAACAGGAGCCATAGGGCTTTAGCTCTTCATCATGACAGAGGGTGGGGATTTTGATCCCTTCGCGTTTGGCCAGATCCAGAATCGTGAAATCTTCAGGGGCTTCTATCGTTTTACCGTTTAATACTACTTCCATTGCTCTCATCCTTTGCTGATGGCTTCAAACTTACAGGCCTTGAAGCAGGCTCCGCATTTGATGCATTTATCCTGATCGATCACGTGAGCTTGTTTCACGCTTCCCGAGATGCAGGAAACCGGACACTTGCGGGCACAGGCAGTGCAACCAACGCACTTGTCCGCAATGACTTCATAGCGCAAGAGCGAAGTGCAGACTCCGGCTGGACAGCGCTTTTCTTCAATATGGGCAAGGTATTCATCCTTGAAATAACGCAGAGTGGTGAGCACGGGATTGGGCGCGGTCTGTCCCAAACCGCAGAGTGAACCTTTGATGATATTGGTGGCCAGCTCTTCCAGCTTAACGATATCTTCGGCTTCACCTTTGCCTTCCGTGATGCGAGTCAGGATTTCCAGCATGCGCCGGGTTCCGATGCGGCAAAAGGTGCATTTGCCACAGGATTCGTTCTGGGTGAAATTCAGGAAAAACCTTGCCACATCCACCATGCAGGTGCCACTATCCATCACCACCATGCCTCCGGAACCCATGATGGCACCGGTGGCATTGATGGAATCATAATCCACGATCGTATCCAGCAGTGAAGCGGGGATGCAACCTCCGGAGGGGCCTCCCATCTGCACTGCTTTGAAAGGTTTTTCGGTCTTCATCCCGCCACCTACTTTGTAGATGATGTCTCGGATGGGGATGCCCATGGGAACCTCGATCAAGCCACTGCCGGCGATCTTTCCGGCCAGGGCAAAGACCTTGGTGCCGGGAGATTTATCCGTGCCGATCTTGCGAAACTCGGTTGATCCGTTGTTGATAATCCAGGTGATATTGGCCCAGGTTTCCACATTGTTGATATTGGTGGGGCAACCCCAAAGTCCGCTTTCAGCAGGGAAGGGTGGACGAATGGTGGGCATACCGCGTTTGCCTTCAATGGATTGCATCAGAGCTGTCTCTTCACCGCAGACAAATGCTCCGGCACCTTCCTTGATGTGCAGTTCAAAATTGAAGCCGGTGCCCATGATGTTGCGTCCCAAATAGCCTTTGATCTCAGCCGCTTCGATGGCGATCCTGAGGTGGTGAATGGCCATGGGATATTCGGCACGGCAATAGATATAGCCTTCATCCGCGCCCATGGCGTAAGCTCCGATGATCATGCCTTCGATCACGTTGTGCGGATCTCCTTCCAGGGTGCTGCGATCCATGAACGCTCCGGGATCCCCTTCGTCCGCGTTGCAGACCACATATTTCTTGGAACCCTTGGCCCGGGCGGCAAAGCTCCACTTCAGTCCGGTGGAAAATCCCGCGCCACCACGTCCGCGAAGCCCGGAAGCTTTTACTTCTTCCACGATCTCATCGGGCTGCAAGGTCAACGCTTTCCTCAGAGCTGTGTAACCGCCCTGCGCTTCATAATCTTCGATGGATTTGGGGTCGATCACGCCACAATTGCGCAATACAATGCGATACTGACCTGCCAGAAGCTCATTGTGTCGGCCTTCATGCTGCTCGGCCAGGATCACGTTCGCTTCAGGAAGCTTGCCCTGGCGATAGCTTTCCACCAGGTCGATCACCTTATCCGGCTCAACCTTACCCAGGCTGATGGTGCCCAGATCAGAGCCGCTGAGCTCCACGATCGGCTCTTCAAAACACATGCCGATGCAGGCGGTTTGCGCCAGCTTGATAGCTGCGCCTTGCTTCTGAAATTCTTGCAAGACCTGAAACACTTCCATGGCTCCGGCAGCAACGCCGCAACTGGCCAGTCCTACTTTTACCGTGATCTCGCTCATGCTTCCTCCTCATAGGCATAGCGCTGCAAAATCCCCTTAATGGAATCCGGAGTGAGCTTGCCAAAAGTTGTGTCATCCACCATGATCACCGGTGCTAAAGAGCAGCAACCCAAACAGGCCACTTCCAGCAAGGTGAACTTCATATCAGCAGTGGTATCTTCTTCCCCTTCCAGCCCCAGCTCGTTCCGCAGGGCATCCTTGATGCCATCAGCGTCTGATACATGACAGGCAGTGCCTTTGCACACCCGGATGATGTGCTTTCCCTGTGGCTTTAGCTTGAACATGGAGTAAAAGGTGGCCACGCCATAGATATCGGCAGCCGGGATTTGCATCTGCTCGGCCAGATAACGCATTGCGTCTTTGGAGAGATAACCGAGGGTTTGTTGAACGTCTTGCAGTAGCGGGATCAGTATTCCGGAACGATTCCGGTATTTACCGATAATAGCGTCAAGCATAGAAAAATCTTGTTCCATTGCGCTTCCTTTGTTCTAGAGCTTTTGGATTTCGCACTCCAACACACACACAATTTTGGAGCTTTACCCAATGCAAACGATAAATCCTGAGGGCAGCAGGATTGTCAAATGAAAAATCGAGCGAACCCGGTGTTTCTCAAGTTTATGGCCGGAACCTGATCATGGCTTCATTCAATACGGCGTGCAGAAAACTGATTTCTTCTGGATTCAGACCACGTCCAAAATAGTGAAATCCATCCGCTGCTTTGATGACGAGCCCCTTGGAGCCGGAAAGTATTGCAAGCTTTATTACCCAATTGGGGATTTTTGCCGGATCAATCTGAGCCGGATGCCCTTTCTGCAATCTGATGTCCAAGCTGCTATAATCCACTCCGAATAGTTCTTTCCAAGACAACTGCAGTTTCTCGTTGCTTTGGGATGCATGCAGTTCCATGCCGATATTGCTTATTCTTAAGCTTTGCGTGGGATTGCCACGCCTGAGTAAACTCTTTAGGAATCCGATAAATGGAATTAGAATGAAGAAAACACCAAAAAAAGTCAGGAAGAAAGCCCTAACAATCCAGGGCGTGCCTCTGCTAAAAAGAATCCCAATGAAGCGATAACTGAAGATCAGGAAAAAGATAAGCGGGATGCAAGCCATCAGAGAACTGGCCATCCTTGATTTAGAAACCCGAGTATTGACAATCAGCTCATTTTCGTTCTCAATCAGTTCGATGCGTCCGCCAGCGGGCATTTGTGGGCGTGTAATAGCCTGAGGGGCCTGCACTTGCTCTTGCAGTTCCTGCGCATTGTCTGTAGTACAATCCCTAACTGGATAGCCGACAAAATCACCAATAAGCAGAGCTTGTTTTCTGGCCTCTCCATAAGTAACCACGTTCAGGAGCACAAGATCAGGTAAACCTTTTGCGGATTCAAGCGCAACCGGATAACTATCGCTGGTATCTGAATCTCCCGCTATAAAACTTAGACTCACAGACTTGAAATCATGCAGTTCATAGTAAGTGCTACGCAACGGAATTAGCAGCCCTTTGGATATCCAAACCCGCATCTGCCGATTATCAACCGTGATCCACTCCCGACCTAATACCAGGACTCCTCCCATCCCGGTAAAGATGATGCCCATACCGGCCAGAATTAACCAGGCCCACCAGGGCAGTTCACTCGCGTTTGAGACCGGCACCACACGCAAGCTGATCAGGAGCATGAACAGCCCGGCACCGAAGAAAGGCACTCCAAAGAAAGACAAACACCCCCCTCCCTTCTTGAGTTCCAGAAGGTGATCGGAGGTTTGAGTAAATGAATTGTGCGTTGTCTTCACTTAGATATCTCTAACTGCACAATCTGCTGGTGTTTCACAAATCTCCTTTGGACAATCAGCTAAACATCAGTGATCGATCATCTGATAAAGAAGCTGTTGCCGCTTTCTTTGGCGATCACGCCTTTGAGCTCCAGGTTGGTCAGATGCGTGGAGAGCCGGCCAATGGGAAAGCTGCTGATCATCAGCAGTTCGTCAAAACTCAGCACTTCCTGCTTTTCTTTCAGGATATCCACGATCTTCTGTTCATCCGGGCAAAGCTCGGGAAAGAGCTCTATTTGCTCAGCCTTCTCAGGCTTCATGTCCAATGCTTCAAAGAGATCATCCGCGCTTGAGATCAGGGCCGCGCCATGCTTGATCAAATGATTTGGCCCCTGGGCATTGCTGTGATTGATGTTTCCCGGCAGGGCAAAGATATCTCGGTTTTGCTCGATCGCGGCTTTGGCGGTAAGCAGAGCCCCGCTGGTGATCGGCCCTTCCACCACAAAGACGGCATCGGACAAAGCGCTGATGATCCGATTACGGGCTGGAAAGTTCCATTTATCCGGCTTTGAGCCCGGTTCATATTCGCTGACCAAGGCACCCTGCTTGATGATCCTTTCACTAAGTTGCAGGTTTTGCGGAGGATAGATGCTTTCCACGCCACAAGCCAAGACCCCTATGGTTTGAGCGCCACTCTCCAGCGCGATATGATGCGCGGCTGTGTCGATGCCCAAGGCCAGACCGCTGATCACGCATAGCCCTTGCTGGCAAAGCGGGGTCAGGAGTTTGCGGCTCATTTCTCGTCCATAAGAACTCGCCTTGCGCGTGCCCACAACCGCTAAACACTTATTTTGCAAGGCACTATCCAGATCACCGCGGATGTAGAGCAAGAGCGGTGGAGCAAAAATCTCACGCAACTTCGCGGGATACTGCTCATCTGTAATGGCCACACATTCTATCTGGTAATGCCGCATCAGCTGTAATATCTGTAGCTGATTCGCAGGTAGCACAAATTCCTTCAGATGCCGGATGGTCGCTTGTTTCAGGATCCCCTGGCGATATAGCTGGTGATCCTCCACCCCCACAAAGCTTTGCGGATCAGGATACAGCTTCAGCAGCTCCAGGCAACCCTTCAGATTGAGCTCCGGCGCTGTCTTCAGACAGAGGTAACTGAGATAGCGCTCCTCGGTCATCGATTTTCCTGGATCATCCCATAAAGCTTGTATTTCAGCTGCTCCAGGCCGATGTTGCCCACGCTGGATATGGCCTCAACGTGTTGCCCTGTGGCTCTTTGGAAGAGATTACTCACCTCGGCAATCCGTTCTTCGCGTTCTTCTTCGGGCAAAGTATCGATCTTGCTGAGCACGATATGGAATGGCTTTTTATCCATAAAACTATCGTAGAGATGCAGTTCATCCCGCAGAGTGTGATAGGCTTCCACCGGATCAGTAGCGTTTACGTCGATCAAAAAGAGCAGGATGCTGGTGCGTTGAATATGGCGTAAGAACTGATGTCCCAGCCCTTTACCGATGTGCGCGCCTTCGATGATGCCGGGAATATCCGCCATCACAAAGCTCTGATACTCCGAGACGCTAACCACCCCCAACATCGGTTCCAGAGTGGTAAACTCATAATCCGCAATCTTGGGTCGCGCGGCTGAAAGCACAGACAGCAATGTGGATTTACCGGCATTGGGAAAGCCCACCAGGCCCACATCGGCCATCAGCTTCAGCACAAATTCCAGCTCCATCTCATGCGTGTGTCTTCCCGGAGTGGCATGGCGCGGAGCCTGATTGGTGGGAGTGGCAAAATTGCTATTGCCTTTGCCACCCCGTCCGCCTTTGGCCAGGACGATCTCTTCGCCATGGGTAGTGATATCGGCCAGCTTGACCTTGCAATCTTCCTCGATCACAAAGATCTCCGTGCCCAAAGGTAAGCGCATTTTCAGCGGTGCTCCGCTATGTCCGGTTTTTTTGCCTCCGGATCCGGGCACTCCGTTGGGAGCCTTAAAAAACTTGCTGTAACGGTAGTCCAAAAGGGTGTTCAGGTTCGTATCGCCTACTGCGATCACGTCTCCGCCCCTACCTCCGTCACCACCATCCGGCCCGCCTTTGGGGACGAACTTCTCACGACGGAAACTTACCGCGCCATCGCCGCCGTTTCCGGCTTTAATCCTTACTTTTGCATAATCTATAAACAAATGGTACCTCTTCTTGTGTGTTTAATTACTGATGATAAAGCGTTTAACGCTGTGTTGACCTTGTTGACTGAGTCGCAAGAAATAGATGCCGTTGGGCAGGCTTGGCTTCCCACCTCGGTTCCAGGTATATACCGCGTTTTCATCCAAAGGAATCAGGTTTGGCAGATCCAGAACCTTCTGCCCTTTGATATTATAGATACTCAAGCTCAGAGCTGTCTTTTGCAGTCCTGAGAGCTGGATATCCACTATTTGCTGAGATGCTGAGATGGGATTGGGCAGCCTCAGGCTCAGAGCCGGGATCGGGACTTGCAGGGGGTCATTATTGGCCACGGGGCCCAATCCCACATAGTCTATACCATTATCCGAAACTGTGTAGCTGATGTGCGGTCCGGCACTTTCGTTGAAGGTTATACTGCCATCGGGATTGTAGATCGGGATCATATCCATATACATAAATCCCCCGTTTCCATCCGAGTAACTCACTGTGGCATTCAAGGGAAAATCCTGGTCGGCATCATCATACAAGAGCTGAACTGTGTTTGCTGTGGGATTATGGGATAGCACCGTCAATGTAGGCAGAGTGTTCACCGCTACATCATAGACCATATCTTTGAATTCCACTGCGCCCACTGCGCCATTATCCCCAAAGTCAAAGCTGGGAGTCATGGTCATAATATCCAAGTTTATCTGCATGGTGGCATCAGTGATCATCAGAGCGTTGAGTTCATTAGGCCAGGCTCCGAAACCGGGATCAGCTGTGAGATCTGCCCAATTGCAGCTCAGATGCAGTCTGCCACCGGATACCTGGCTTTGCACATTGCCCAGTCTGGAAAATACCGGCATATTTTCCTCGTCCATCCCTATCTTGTACAAACCGCTGGAAAGTAATCCGGGGATGTTGAAGCTATAGATCATCGCGTACACGCTGGAATCTGTAACAGCTTCATAATTGGCGATGGTGGCGATGTAAATATTGTAAGTAGTGATGCTTAGCATGGTGGGAAAACTGCCGCTGACGTTGCCGATGGCGCGATAGAGCCTGGTCTCTGTGCTGGCCACGTAGGATTCCGTGAGATCCAGATGCTGGGAATATATCGTCAGCGAATCTCCCACGGGGTCAGTGCCGATCATAGCCATCTGATCTGTGGGCAAAGGGAAGCTATCAGTATCTTGATATGCGGCATGTAGATAGGCCATGCTTTCGCCCATATAGCTCATCTCAGTCCGTAGTCGATAGCGCAATCTTTGACCAAATTCATAGGGCAAAAGGGCTTCCTGCGTAAAGCCTTCCAAGCTGTTCACAGTGGCACTTTGCCAGCTTCCACCCAGGCTGTGATATACTTCATATTGCAGGCCGGGCATGTCCTGCATGGCTTCCCACCTAAGATGCAAATTTCCATTGGCATCGCGGGAACTATGCCGCAGATTGGGAAACACACTCGTATCCTGAGCTAGCAAAGGGATACAAAGCAAAAACAACAATGCAATCGTGAAATGTCTCATCTTTCATTCCTTTCAGCTTGCGCTTGATCAAAGAGTTTTTTAAAATAAGTCCAGCTGGTTTCATTCGGTTCGCTCCACTCGGTGGGAGCGGTAGCGTATTCCGGTTTACGTTCTCTGATATAAGTTTTGATGTGAGCCGGCAGAGCCTCAAATCCACCATCGAGCTTGCGTCCACGACACACAAAGACCAGGTTTCCCGCCCGATCCGCCATGCGCATAAAGGGCATCCAGGGGCTGATCCGGCTCCAGGAGATATTGGCCGGAACGCTGTCCAGCTCTTCGTTCAGCAGGTCTTTTTTGTCCACAAAGAACTGGAAAAATTCTGCTGCCTGATAGGTGTCACTACCCACAAATTCTCCGTGCTCTCTCGTGTTCAGAGGGCTGGGATAGTAAGGAAAAATGTCCATGTGGAAAACCAAAGTCTCACCCAATTCCGTGGAGGGCAATATCCTGTGCGCATAAGGCAGATACTCCTCGCCAAAGACCATGTCCTGATTCACCGGATCATTGAAGATGTGGATCACGGGAACCGTTGCCCCCGTAAATGGATTACGCCAGTTTTCCAGGATCTCTCCGGTGCGATGATCTTTGAAAAAGGCCGCTTCCCGGGTAAGCAGCTTGAAACCGCCTTCTTCCACCACCGTGCGGGCGATGCTATAGCCCTCAAAATCAAAGAGTTCCATGCGCTTTTCGCCGGGGATATAGCTATAGACCTTCCCCGTCCAGTGATACACCGTTTCTTCATCCGCAGCGCTACCGCGAACGCGCATAAAGGCATTCATATAGTCACTCGGATTGCTCAGATCCACACTCAGCAGTAACATGGGCATCAGGCACAACAATATTATCAGGCAAATTTGGCTATTCATCAGCTTCCTTCTTTGTACTTAAATTTTCTCATAAAGCCATATTTGGCAAAGGGCTGTGGATGTCAAGGCTTTTGCTGCGATCAGGATCCCCACCCTTGGAGTTTGTGCGAGCTCACTTAATCTTGCAAACCGGATCACTGATTCTTGCATAAAGGGATGAATGCTTCAAAACCAGGTCACCATTCTTGCATATTGGATCACTGATTCTTGCATATTACTTTGCGATTACCACCAAATCATATGCAAAATCTGAAGCGTCATCATTAGTTCCGGCAGCCAAATCAATCGTAAGTTCACCAGCTATCAAGGACACTGCATAGACATACATAAAGCAGCCACATTTATTTGTAAAGATAACCAGAGGCTCTTGAGTGTACTCTTTGGCAAACACATGAGTAATGTACTTGTCTGTACCCAAAACAGCTGGAGAGGCTAATGATACGTCACCAATCCCCTGATCCTGATTGTGCTCCTCATAAACGAGTTTATTGGCACCAAACTGCACAGCGGAAAGGTGAGACAGATTGATTGCGCCTACGCCAATCTTAGATTCAGTGACAACACCATCAGTAATATGGTTTCCATAGATGCATGCGTCCTGGAGCCCACGCGCGTCAAGCTGACCAATAATGCAAGAGCGGCCGCTAAACGCCCCAGAACCACCCAGGTCATCCCATATCTCATAGTAGCCACAATCTGCTGCATCCTCTATATTGACGTCATAATGCCCACTACCTGCCTGATTCTCGGACAACACAATACCTTCCTGCCACGTCTGTCCTGGGCGAAGCAACCTGACGTTTAACCCAGAATGCGGCACCTTAGCACCACCCTCCATCTTATAATAGCTAATTCCGTATTTATACATCATTTCTCCTAATTCGGGTTTACCACAATCACTGTCTCATCATCATCATTGATAATGATATAGCTAAAGTCCACATATCCTGGAGATCCCACATAACGAGAAACCAGGCTAAACTTGACTTTATCGGGATACTCATGCAGGTCATCAGGACATTTGGGCAATGATCCTGGAACAACTGGATACTGAACGCTTGACGCTCCGGCTGCGGTAGTAAACTCCAGATACAAATTCCCTGCCCCGGCCAGGATGGTCAGGAGAGGAGCAAACTCACCCGGAAGTAAAGAAGCCGAAAGCTCAAAGGTATCCTCACGATACGCGTCTCTTCTATGCAGCCGGGATGGATCAAAAGCGTTGCGCTTCTCAAGCCGATATTTCAAGCCCGGATCATACTCTATTTGCCCATTGCCACAGAGATAATACGTCACAGTACTACCATTCTGACGGATCAGCCGCCATCCGTTTATAGCTGCCATGCTTTCACCTTATATTCATCATTGATATAGTCTCTCTCGATCTCGGTAATGGCATAAACCACGTCCCGGATCTGGATTTTGCCCTGCAAGGCAAGATCATATTTATCAAGCCGATCTATTACCACATCTATGCTCCATTTGTTGCCATAAAACGCTATCAAGTGCTGCCGGATTAACGTCCTCAGGCGCTCCGTATCACCGGATAGCACATCCAGATTGCTCATATCCGGCACTTCCTGATTGCCTCGTTTTATCGACATCGAGACCACATCGTCATCATCTATCTCTACCACTGTGGATGAATATGATCCCTTATTCGCCAAGATAATCCGGCCAATGGCATCAGTATATAGCGTAGCGTTGTAAAATAGCAGCATAGCCTGTATAGCCTTCAAGTTCTCCGTAGCCTCATCCTGATTTGTCTCATAGCCCTTCCCAAGCTGAAGTCGGGAAGGATACAGGTTCCCGTAGCACGTGGCTTCCGCCCAGTTGTTTACCAGGTGGCTGCGGCCGTAGGCTCTGCTGTCAATAGTTCCGCCCACACTCAAGGAGTTTAGATTGGCCGCAGATATCCCGTTTTGGGAAAAGAAGGCCAGAAGCTCATTGTAAGGGGATACTAAGCCGTCAGAATCGTATATCCACCCGGTCTTTTGCTCATACTCATCAACAACTGGACATATCGAATTGTAGAAGTCATAAATGCGTCCTCTCAGCCGCATCTGATAGGCCTCTCCGCCGCCATCACTGGCCGTCACCACTACCTTGTGAGCGAATACAAAGGTAATCCGGTTGCTTGGCGCGTAGATGATATATCCAAACAAAGGGGTTGCCCAGCTTGACGCGTGGTAGCTATATGTCCAGCCACCGGCATTGACTGGCAGCAATCTCATATCATCATATTCCACTCTGGCTATAACCACCGGTGCAGACATAGGAATATCAAGCGTGGGCAAGGCAAACTGAGTGCTAAAGGGGATGTTCACAGGGATCGCCTGCCGGATATCCTGGATAAAATAGGACATTACCCAGGAAGGAAGGTAGCCGGAAGTCAGATTGTAGCTATGAGTAAGGTCGGAAAAAACAGACAAAAGCTTGATCTTATCGTAACAGGTGAACTTCAGGATCCCGCTGGCCACGTCATAACTGATATGTGAGGTCACGATAATCCCGGCAAAAAAGAGCGCATTATCACGATAGATCTTAACTTCATAGTGACTGATGTACCGATCATGCTCATAATCTCCGGATAAGATGTAATCCTGGATCCAAGTTGTGGGAAAGCACTCAAAAGTCACTCTGCGCGGTTCACGCGTATAGTTGGATACAGACATCAGCTTCTCAGAGGACACGCTGAGGCTGATGATCTTACGGTTGGCCGCGGTATCCACCAGGCTGTGCTTTACCTGGTTATAATCAGCCGCATCGGTCTTTCCCTGGATAAACTCCACCTTGAAGAGGTTCATTAGACTTCACTCCTCATAATCTTGCCGGAATCGGCTATTTCAGACACCCTCACCGGATCATTTGAGAGTGGATCAATATGTATATCGAACTTCACATTCTTATCCACTAAAACGCCCATCTTCTCATTGATGGCTTCCATGATGCCAAGCAAGCCATTGCCTCCCACAGATCCACCACCCGCATAAGACAAGACCGGGCCGTCCGGCATCGGAATACTGGGCGCGGTAAATCCGCTAAAAGCCTTTTTCACCTGATCCAGAGGGGCAAAGTTTAGGAAATCAAACAGCCCTTTACCAAGCGCGCGAACGCGATCTTTAGCTGTAACATACTCATCACCTTCGGCCTCGATAAGGATCCCGCCATTACTGTGCGAATTGCCCACCAAGAGGCCACCGGTAGCGGCTTTGGGAGGGGAAGTATTCATGATAGCTGCCACATTGGCAAGTCCAGCACCAACCGCGGCTGCGGCCGCGGCAATAGCCAAGCCTGGCCCCACCACCGGAATCCCGGCCATAGCTTTATAAGCTGCGTTTGCGGAAGCATAGGTATCCACCATAGCCTGCGCCATAGACATCTGCTTCCAGATCATAAAGCCTTTTTTGCCAAAGACCTCTGATGCCTTAGCCAAATCACTGAACGTTCGGGACAGTCCCTGTAGTGACCTGTCTGCATATTGGTCTTTGATTCTCTGTTTCGCTTGCTCAGACTGCTCTGTTATCTGCGCTTCGGTATATCCGGCTGCAAGCAGTTTATCTATTCGCTGAGCATAGTAGTTATCTATAGCATTAAGCTGAGCCTGCATAGTATTCCCAGCTATGTCCAGTCCCCGCTGTTCAAACTCAAAGCGGACATTCTCAAGCTCCTGCAAGCGCCTGGCTTCATCTTCCAAAGCTTTCTTTTTGGCTTCATCCTCAAGCTCCAAAGCCTTTATCCTGGCCTCAGCCGCGTCCTGCTCCACCCGGATAGATTCTTTAGCATAGTGATCCCGGATCGATTGCAATAGCTCCTCAGAAGCGGCCAATGCCTCAGCTTTAGCCAATTCCGCATCGCGCTGAACCACAAGCTCTGCTTGCCGGCGGGCTGTAGCGTCATCAATCGCAAGCACATCATAGCGCTGCTGTAGTAATCGCAAAGCCTCCAGCCTTCGCTCTTCAGCCTTAGCTTCAGCATCCGTTCCAGCCCCAGCTCCGGAGCCAGATCCACTACCTCCGGAAGTTATCGGGACTTTGATGGAGGCTGCGGCATCCATGGCTTTCTTCTGAAAAGCCCCTATCCTACGTTCAAGCTCCTCAATAGCCTCATTTGTGGTTAAGAGCTTGAAAGCAACACCTGAAGCATAGCCTTCCGCGTCTTGGAACATGCCTTTTACGTATCCGGCTCCTTCCGGGTCATTAGCCCTTAGCTCAGTGATCAGTCCGTAAAGCTTGGCCATCTGATCACTGTATTGATTCAGGGCTTTCTCTTGCACCTGAGCCTGCATCTTGGCATACAATGCTTCACGGGTCTGATTGATTGCTTTACGAACCTCATCATGATAACCCCTTTCCATGTCCAGATTGCGCAAATACTCAGGATACTGCCTCTTTATATCTGCTATGGTGCGGGAGAGTAAAGCCTGCTCTTCAGATGTTCTATTCGTCTTTTTGGCCAGGTTTTCATAGGTGGCTACCAGGTTCTCAAATTGAGATATAGATAAAGCCGCTTCTTGGCGAATAGAGAGCAATCCATCGCTCAATTCCTCTGCATGAGGCACTGAGGCCGCAATAGCAAAGCCTACTGTGGTAACAGCCCCAGCCACCAAAGAGAGGATCCCAGTAACAGGATTTATCGCTATCTTCAGCGCGTTCACAGCTGCCACCAGCGCGGTGACGGCAGTAGCCAGAGAGACCACCACCGGGATAGCCAGGCCCACGCCTGTCACAAAGCCTTTCATCACCGGGGAGAGGTCGTTGTAGATATCCATAAGCCACTTGAGGCCTTTCAGCAGAGGATTGACCAGGGTCTCCAGCATGCCGCCGATAGTTTCCCGGATATCACCCCAAGCGTTTGCGTTTTGCGTCCTGAGATCGGCCAGAGCTTCCGCGGTGCCGCCATAGTCTTCACCAAGCTTTTCTACCAGGTAGGCCACGCCTTCCGTTTTCAGGCGCACATCATCAAGTTCAATGCCATAGCGCCCCAGCATATCGGTGTGTCCGTTCAAGGCCCGGCCCATCAGGTCAAAAGCGCTTTCAATGGTCATTCCGGTGGCTTTATTTGCTTCGGCAAAATCCAGCAGAACGGGAACTAATTGCTTAATCTCATCCTTGGTGAGTTTAAAAGTCTGTTGTAGCTTAGCCATCAGTGGAATCAGCCGCTCATCCCCGAAATTGGTCACACCCTGCATTTCCGAGGCAAATCCGGCCATCTCGGCAGCAGCCTCACCAAATACGTGCGTGGCCAATTGCATGGCTTGCTTTTGTCTGAGGTTAGCATCCAAGAGGCCGTTGATCTGAGTGGTTACGGCGCGAAGCACCTGCCCCACGCCGTCTATTGCTATTTTGACATCACGGATAGTGGCCAAAGCCTGGTCTGCTGTGATCTTGACCACCTTGGGCTCTTCTACCTTCTGTTGTACTTCATCCAGGTCGTGCTTTACCGCCCGGATCTTCCCGTTGGCATCGGTCTTAAAGGTGTAGAAGCTACCCTTTTCACCCTTAGCCTTCAGCTCATCCAGGGTTTCGGTCACACGCTCCAGTTTGCCGTGGGTGCTATCGGTATCCACCACCAGCTTAAAGACTATCTCACGCATCCGTCCTCCTGCCGTTGTCTATGTGAACGCACAGGCGCTCATAGAGCTCCGGCATGCTTAATGCGTCAAAATCCAGCGCGGTGTAGCCCAGGGAGCGCATAGTTACCTCGAACCGGGTGAGTTCGTTGTCTTTGCGTTTGCTACCGCTTTTAATCCGATACTTTCGAGCCAATGCGCGAATCTCGGCTTGTTGGCTCTGATGTATGCGAAAAAAGAGGCTATATACTCCAATGCCTCAATGGCGTCGAGGGTGTCAGGATCCTGCCCGCTCAAAATGCGGATAATATCCTTCTCCACCTCGGATTGATAGATCAGATCCAGCAGGTCGGATTCGCTGATGACTTTGGTGCTGCCATTCAGCAGATCACCCAATCTGGTGCGAATCTCGCCATTGGTGAGGGTGAGCGCCATGATTTGGCGCAGCTGGCCGTAACTAAGCTTGATATCAACCATTATTCGCCACCTTCGCCGCCTTCGCCTTCATCTTCCCAGGGCGGAGTTTCACCCTTCGTAGGGTCATAAGCGGGTACCGTTTGCGCCCAGATCCGATCTTTGGTAGCTCCGGTGATTTCTGAGCTGATAGTAATGCTCCAGAGCCCGTCAGCTTCGGCAGACCAATCCACAGTCCAGCGCATACCGCTGAACACCACGATCGGAGAGGGAAAGTCAAACTCTTGCGGCTCATATACATTCGCCAGCAACAGTTCATTTTTGCACAGGAGGATTGTGATTTCCTCGCCACTGAAGAGCTTGCTTTCAAAGTAATCCTTCTGCTTTGCACTCAGTCCGCACAGGTTTAGCTCCACTGTGCTGTTTCTACGCCCAGGTATCATGTAGTTGCGCGTCTTGAGTTTATTGACCTTGCTGTCCACTTTGCCGGGCATTTCAGCCAACTCGCCCAGCGGGATAAAAATATCTCCACCGCTAAGGTAATATGCCAAATACCATGCGTTATCCAGCATTTGCGTGATCTCTATCTCGTATTCATCCAGTTCACCCAAGGCAAAGAAAGCGCGATCACCCACCATGGTGGGCTCCAGCGCGTCCAGCAGCAGATCTTCTTGCTCTATTTCATCAGGAAGTTTAAGTCCCATTGTGTTCTCCAGTAAATTGTGGGGCAGCCGGCTTACCGGCCGCCCCATGGTTTAGTCAGTAATGCCCTTCAGCAAGAATACCTTGCCGTTGGTGCTGCCACTGAATTCCGTAGAAATCACGACTGTCCAGAGCCCGTCAGCTTCTCCGCTCCAGTCCACAGTCCAACGCATACCGTTGAAGATGGTGGCGCGGTCACGTTCTTTGCTCATGCAGAGGATAGTGATCTCCTTGCCGCTGAAAAGGGAGCCCTCAAAGTAGTCCTTTTGCTTGGCGCTCAGGCCGTTCAGGCTCAGCTCCACCGTGCTGGTGCGCTTGCCGGGAATCATGTAGTTGCGCGTTTTGAGCTTGTTTACCTTGCTATCGGTCTTGCCGGGGTTTTCTGCCAGCTCACCGATGGCTTTCATAAAGGTGCTGATCTCAGTGATCATGGCGGTGCGGGTGGCGAACTTTGTGGCCACTTCTGCGCTGGTGTATGCTCCCAAACCAAAATACACTTCATCCGCGATAAAGGTGTCGATCAGGGCAGCAAACAACAGGTCAGTGGCTGTGGTTCCGGAGGCGAAGGTTGGCGCAGTTAAGGGAGGCATTAGAGCACCACCTTTACGAGCTTAGTGGCTGCCGGCACCAGCATCTTGCGATTCTTCCACACAAATTCCACAGCGCCGCCTACGGAGCCAAAGACCTTGTTAATCAGCGTTTTTCGCTTGTTAGGCAACGAAAGATTGATTTTGTTGATGGCCAATTCCTTTTTGGCCGCATCATCCAGATTGCGCGTCTCCGGACCATTGGCAATATCCTGGGCGATATCCAGGATTTGATGCAAAACAGCCATCAGCGCCGCGCGATTCACGCTTTTCTTCCAGATCAGGGCAATGAGCCAGCTGATCACCAGGGAAAGAACGGTTACAACGAGTTCCTGATTGTTTGTCATGAAGTCCATTTGTTACCTCACATTCTCATGAAAATTAGGTTTAAGTGGGTAGATACGGTAGAACTGGCGCGCTTTACCCAGATCACGCCTTGCTTATACGTTGGTAGCTTGAAGGGGACTCCAGGCTGTATCCAGGCATATGGTTTAGCAGTTGCGTAATACAGGGAATCAGGAGAGATGGCGATTGATCCGCTATCGGCTATTGCCCATACCTCCATACACCTATCCGGCAAAGTGATTTTGTGCCACAGCGTGTCTGCCGCCGGAGAATAGCGCTGGGCACTCCAATCACGGAAGAATTGCATCTCCTTCTTCCTGGAGTCCACAGGCAGGGTCTGCGCTGCCAGGCTCACCACCAGAATGGCGGTGAGCAGCAGGCATAAGATGATGAATCGTAGTGTTCTCATGATTAGCCTCCTCAGGCAATTTGGAATACTTTGACGAAGCCGTCAACGTAGGTGATGCCGGGACGGACGCGGATGTACCAGTGGTACTTCCAGTCACTTCCGTGATGCTCCACCTTCAGCTCGGCATCGGTGCGATAGCCCAGGATGATGAACTTGGGCAGGCCGCCGATAATGTAGTTGTCAGGCATCAAGCGCGGTTTGACGGGAATGCCGGCAAAAGAGACGTTTCCGCCTTCCAGGAGGAAGCGATCTCCGGCGTTGGTCTCACGGCGCGCGATCTCACTACGGATGCGCACCAGGTCTTTATGGGAGACGTAGAACTTGAAGTTTTCCTGGTCCTCCAGCATGGCATCAGAGAAGCCCAGGAGAGCGGCTTCAAACTTCTCATCCCAGTTCACGTTTTCGTCAGGGTCGATACTCACCACCTTGCTGCCGGCAGTGGCCAGCTTGATGATGCCATCCAGGGCTTTGAGGGATGCAGTTGCGGAAACGCGGTCGCCGCGGAAAAGCAAGAGACGGATGGCTTTTTCGGCCTTCCGGGCGATATGCTGCTCCACATATGCGCCAAAGGCCTCTTCACCATATTTGTCCTTGTAGAACTCCACCACATCGCGACCAAGGGTAAACTCGGCGTTCAGGATTCCGGTGGCACAGGTGATGTCCCGGGTGCTCACGTTTTGCGCAGCAGCAGCCTCATCCAGGCTATTGGTGAAGATCAGGTCATCCACCAGGCCGGCATCGATCTTTTCGTCTTTGATCAGAGGCACCACAGTGATATCGCTGAGAGTATCACCGGGTTTGCTGCCGATCACCTCGTCAATGAAGAGGCTGGTGGTATTCGGGGTCAGGATGTTCATGGCTTTACCGGAGTCCACATCAGCAATGCCTTTGTAGATCTCGCGATGGGCACTTTTGACCACCACTTTTTTGCCGTCGATCATCACTTCGGTATCTCCGCCTGCCTCTCCGGGCTCGCCCTTCAGCGATTTGCTGATGGCCTTGGTGACGCTCATGGAAAGCTCCTTGATTTCGTTGGTTAAAGCCTTGATGAGCTCGATGTGGCCGCTGTCTGCGTCCGCTTTTTCGAGCTCGGTAATGCGTCCCTGGAGAGTATCCAGCACTTTAGCGGCTTCCGGAGTGGACTTGTCCCCCAGCGCCTTTCTGATCGCTTCAAACTGGCTCTTCAGTTCGGTAACCAAAGCCGCGTTGCCGTTGGCCGCGGTATCTTCAGCAAGCCCGGCAATGCTCACGCCATTAAACTGGCCTTTTTGCACTTTCTGCCAGAGTTCGCTGTTCAGATTTTCGCACTTCAGCACGGCTACCCAGGCACCAGGCTTGGTATTGGGAAAGCGCTCTTTGTCTTCGGCTTTGAGGATGGAAGTCTCGACGATTACAAACTCCGGGACGGGTTGGTTATTGTGGTTTACGTCGTTCTTGCCCACCAGGCCCTTTTTGGCAAAGTGGTGAGCGGCCTTTTTGACTTCTTCGGCGGTATAGGTGTCGCCCTGGGCATCCACCACATCCGGCTCCATTACAGTTACGTACAGCAGGCCTTCATTGCCTACCGTTTCGCTTTTGAACTTGGCCGTGGCGCCCAGGATACTGCCCTGTTTGCCATCGGCGGATTTGACCACTGCTCCGCGCATATTGGCGGGCTTCATGTCGTCAAACAGCAGAGAGATGAGATCCACATCGACATTGCGAAGGTTGCCCTTCTCAATGCGGCGGCGCTGTTGACGGTTGGGGCTGAGATTAAAAAGCTTCATGCCTTTTCTCCTTTACTTGTTGCGGAGGCCGTCAAACAGCCTCTCATCATCGGTTTTTAGCGTTTCTGTCAGGTTTCCGAAATCAAAATCAGAGGCCTTGACGTTCCAGTTAAATTCATAGTTAAACTCATTTGCCAGAGTAAGCGCTAAACGCTCCTGTAGCGGCCGGATTACGAAGTGATAAAACATGGCCATGTCACTGCGGTTGTCACCGCCAAGCTGGCCCGGAATCAATTGGGATACTATCCTTGCCGGCACCCGGTGATAAGCCAGGATACCTTCTCTAAGGTCTTTCTTCAGGTTCAGGAAGCCGCCTTCGCGATCCTGTTGCCGTAGAGGTTCCAGACGTATCTTCACGTCTTTGTTTTCGCTTTCAATCAGCACAGTGCTGTGGCTCTTGGCGTTGCCTTTGACTTCGGTGAGGGCGCGCTCGATCTCGCTATACGCATCGCTGATCACCTCATTGCCATCCTCATCCAGCGCAGATCCATCACGCAGGGTTCCACCTTCCACGATCATGAAGTAATCAATCATCAGGCCGTTTTTGAAGTTGTTGTAATCAAAGGTCTTAATCTCGCCCAATATCTCGATGTTGATGGCGATCGGCAGGCAGGCCAGGCCCCAGGCGTTTGACCTGTGGGTGGATTTTTTGATGTGCACGATATCGGCATAAGCGTAGTCTGTGCGCTGGTTTTTCCTCAACTGGATATAATCCGGGCGGAAGAAGCCAAACCCATCATAATTCTCCACTATCTGCACCTCAGAGGGGAGCATGCGCTCCAGCCCTACCCACTGTCCACCAGAGCTCCGCATCTTGATCAGGAAGCCATTGCCGCTGGCCAAATAGAACTTCATCATCTCAGCCAGGATAGTGGTCTGGTCTTCACAGGCAGGGAACTCTGCCGCATCCATCCAAGCTTTTACCTGGGTATTAGAGCAGTCAAATTTCATTACAGTGGCCATTGTTAGCGCGTCAATGCAGCCGGAGTGGTATTCATCCAGATCCAGCAGGTTGAGCAGCTTGGCCATAGAATAAGGAGCCGCCACCGTCTTTTTGTCAGCAGCTTTAGAGATGATTGCCTTGCCGATCCGCCGGCACTTGGAGAGATCGACAGCTTCGGTCATGTACTGCTTTTCAATCAGATCAGACACACTGGAAACTGCTATTTTGTAGCCGCCTATGCTCTTTACTATCATGACCCTGCCCCTGTTCCGCTTCGGAGTAAGCTAATCTTGGCAATGCGCACCAGGCGGGCACCATCGATGCGGCCAGTGTAGTATTCAATTTGCGGGAAATCGCGGCCCATGCCGGCAATGTAATATTTCCGGAAGCCTTCTTTCAAAGTGTAGAGATATCCATCCGGATCCGCCACACCCTGGGCATTCACGATCAGGTAAACACTCCATGCCAGATATGTGTTCACGTATTGCCGGGAAGTGCCATTCTTCCCGGTTTCTGCTTCAAGTGTCACGATGGCTGCCGGCAGGCTTTTCGGGATCTCGTCTTTATTAAAAAGAACAGTGCTAATCTCGGCACTATTCAGGGCTGCCTTGATTGCCTCGCGCTCAGTAGTCATTTTACTCACAGTTGCACCTCAATTGAGTCCAGTTGTTCATAAATCCATTGCTGACGGTTCTTAATCACCGTCTCATATACGTTACGTGGCTCTATGCCCTCTCGCCTGATCTTGCCTCGGATCATATATGCCATTTGCTCGATAGTTAGCAGCTTGCCGCTCTTCTTGTCTGTCCAGGCCAAGCCTTTGCGTTCCACCCATGCCTTGAGCGGCGCAATAGGAGTCCAGGACGGCACCTTGCCGCCCAGGACATAGGGCTCATGCCGAACGTTAGAGCCTACTCTGAGAACGATGGAGCCAGGTTGATTTTCCACCAGGTAGCTCGCGTTATCATAGAAGTCTCCTTTGTCATAGATCTTCTGAGCCAGGATTTCACGCCGCGCGTCAGCATCGATCATGCTCCCGATCAGATAAACTCTGCTCTCCAAAGCCTCATAAATTGCCTGGTAGATCTCGCGCATCAGTTCATCAGGTCGGCTATCCATCAGATCACCCCAATCCTGAATCTTTTAGGGGCCGGAGTCAGCTCCCTCTCGCGAGCGATCCCTTCCGGGCTGATATATTCACCCAATGCCTTCAAACCCTTCAGCTCAAAGGTATTGGCCAGCTGATCCATCTCATGCCCTGTCAGTAGCGCAGTGGCACTATTGTCCAGCCCGATAGATTTCACAATACCTTGGCCGAGGGTTTTGAGGTTGAGCAGGTGAGCTGTTTGGGACAGCAAAAAGTAGCTGTAGGCCAGCCGCATGGGATGGTAATATTCGCTTTCTATCACCTGCTCTTCCCCCTCCTCCGGCTCATTTGGTGTGTAGGTTTCAGCATCTTCCAGAGCATCACCGATGGCATAACTCTCCATCATGCTCATCACATAGCTGCTGTGTAAACCCCACAAAGGGTTGTTAGCCATGTCGCTGGGCAGGTTCATCATCATGCAGAAGTCTGTTCCGCTGGGAGGTAAATAAGCCATTGATCTGCTCCTTATCTTTATGCCCAAGCTTTGCTTGCCCTGTTCTGCGGTCAAATCGGCTTGCCCGCTTATGCCACAGTTTCTATCCTACTATCTCGGTTTTAGTTCTGCATTTCCAATGAAATGGCGGAAAGGGAGTGTGAACCCCACTCACTCCAGTGGGATTCCCCTCGCTATCCCGCTCAATCTGGCTTTCCTTTACCCATGGTGCCAAAGCTTTGATTCGTTCCCTGGACTCTTCCAGCCCCTCCGCGTTGACATCGATGTCAATGAGCTGATCGCGCACCTTGAGCGCTACACTTAGCGGATAAAGCTTGTTTTCGCTCACCAGCGCCCAGCAGATGTCACTGGTGCGGTTATCCATCGGGTTCACCAGCCGGTAATACTTGGCCCCGGCTTTTTCATAGCCAGAGAGACGCCCAAACTCCCGTAATCTCAGCGCGGTATGCTCCGCCAATCCCTGCCAGTAATGGGCACTCTTCGGCCCCAGGTCACTGAACTTCTGTTCCAAAAGCGAGGCTAATTGTTCCTTGGTGAATCCCTGCTGAACCGCGGTAGTAAGGGCGTCACGGAAGTCCTGGCTGATGTCACTGCCCCAGTGCTGCCCGATCCAAAACAGATTCTGCTTTTGGATCTGAGACGCCAGGCGCTGATCCACGATACCCCAAAGCCCAATACTGATCTTCACTTTGGGATCCGTCCGCACGTCCTGGATACCCAAGCGCAGGCTACGCTCTACATAAGCCTTAGTGTCAGCAGCCACAGCCATCATAAAGTCATCACCCAGGTTTTGCCCGATCACATCCATCAGCGCGTCAATCGTACGCTTATTTACCCGCTCCGCGCGGGGAAGATCGCTTAGGGCTTGGATGGCAAAGCGGGCAGCATCACGGATCTCATTTAACCAGGCGTTGTTGAGTACCTGGTAGTATTGCAACATTAAGCGATCAAAGTAGTCCATCAGAACCTCAGTCTTCGGACTCTTACTCTGTTCCGGCCAATGTCGTATTCGCTAAAGCGCTCCAAACATCCTGCCAGAGCGTCACATCCATCAACGTAGCCATCAGGATAGGTAAGGAACTGGCTGATCAAGGTGGGCGTGTCCTGTCCTTCAGGAAAGAGCACCTTGGCAGTCTCGATGATGGTCTCGGTGCGTTCAATGCGTAGGTTCTTATTCTCTTTGGTATCAATGCGCTTGATTCGGTGCGATATCGGTGGCAGATGGTGATGGGTAGCCCAGGCGTCAAAATCTGCCAGGATACGTTGCTGCCCGTAGGTGATCTCCTGTGCTGCCCTAAACTTCGCCCTGTAAACGCGGTCAAGCTCATGATAAGCGTCATAGAAGTAACGGAAGAACTTGGTGTTCTCCGTCTGCCGGATCCAGCAATGGATCACATAAAATCTGTCACCATCATATCCGATGGAGATAATGGCTTTATAACAGCCCTTCTCACCCCAGGCGGGATCCGCGTATAGCCAGATCCGTTTCATCTTGGGCGCGTCTGGCAAACTGCGGTAGCGCTTAAACCACTCATTCTTGAAGATATTGCCTTCAATCACCGGCTTGCCCAGCATCTCACGCTGGTATCCGGTAATGCCGTACTTGGCTTTGAGTTCATGCAGCTTCTCTGTGGGGTATTGCTCCGGCCATACAGACCTGCCCTGGGAATCCTCCAGAGAATAACGCAGAATCGCGCGCTGTGGCACTTTCAATACCGTTTGGTGCCCCAAGTCCAGATCAGGATTATCTGCCCTTATTTCTCCCATTATGAGCTCTTGAAACTGACAGATGGCATAATTCGGGTGAACCAGGTTGCCCAGCCATATCACTTTGCCGGGTTCACCAGGATCCAACGCTCCGGCAAGCTCCTGGGTGATCTTGTCTTTTTTACGGCGGCCGATGGTCAAGCTGCCCATGTTCTCTTCTTTGTCGATGTCGTCACAGACGATCAGTCCCGGCCGCTTGGCGGTCTTAGGGTTGATAGTTCCCCGATGGCTCTGCTTGATACTTCTGGCCCGGATCCTGGCTTTGTTCTTCAGGTAGAAATCTTCCTTTTCAGTATCCACAGGGGCCAGCTCCGGCCAATCACTGATCAGCCTGCGGTTGTTCTGGAGTTCGTGCAAGGTAAAAGCACTCCGCTCCACAGCCAAATCCAGATCGGCCGCGGTATGTATCACGTAGCGTTCGCCTTTGATGATCTTCCACAGGGGATATACCACTCCCATCAGCACGGTCTTGCCCAGCCCACGGAAGCCCGTGATGGCCGTAACGCCGTTCCCTGCCTCCACCTCCTCAAACATCTCCTGGTGCATCCAGCCAAAGGGCTTGGTAAAGATGTGCGGGAAGTAGGTTTCGCAGAAGTAGCTGAAAGCATCCCATCCGCGAGAATCCACCCGCGCCAAGCGGTAAACCCTCGCTTGAGGTGTATCCCCAGAAAAAGGGATTACATGCGGTGTTTTAGCCGCAATCTCTTGCAGGGCTTTGTTTTGGCGCTGGATGAACTTAGCAGCCATTTATCCCTTCCGTGGCATCCTGAAGCAGCACCTCAAGTTGAGTGTTTCCGTCTAAACCTACGGCCTCCAGAACGCGCAGTATATCATCCTCTGTGCTCGACTTGGGCACTTCCATGCATTCATAATCAAAACCCTCGGCAGTTTCAACCACATCCCATACAAGGATCAGATTCCGTCCGTAGGCCATAGTGCCGGGCTGTAACGGCAATTCGCTTGTAGCTCTCATATATCCCTCAAGTTAATGTGTAATATCTCTTGTTTTTGATGATTGTGGCGCGAAAGGGGATCTCTTTTTGATACTTCTCTATTTGCTCAATCAGGATGGTAGATCCCGTAAAGATTACTCGTTTCACCCCATCAATCTCCACCTCAAGGTGCAGGCATTTGCTCTCTTTAAACTTGCTCTGCGCGACCTTAAAGCCGGTGATCACTAAGCTAAGATTTACTGCATCATCCAGACGCATTTTGTCACCTTCAAGCGGCTTTGTTTCGTCACAGAAATCGCTAAAGCTCTTCACCGGAATACCCTTTGCATTGGATTGCGAACGCCCAGTTGGGCACATGCTTCGCTAATTACCAGCGTCACTTCACTGTCGATATGCATTTTAATCAGATTGAGACTGTTTGCCGGCTTTAGCCAGCCGTAATAGCTCATAATACTGCTGATAGCTTTCTGGCCTGTGATGCGCCGAGCCCTAATTAACGCCACTTGCTTTTTGAATCTGACCGAGATTGATTTTCTGACCAGGGTATATCCCGGGAAAAAACGATATCCGAGGAAATCTACCCCTCTGGTTTTTACGGGAAAGACCTGCCAGTTGCTCTTCAATTCCAGCAACAGGCGCTTATCCAGGTACTCCGCCATTTCTGCGCGCAGGGAATGCAAATAGTGCTTATCTCTGTGCAAGAAAATCATGTCATCACTATAACGAAAGTAGTGCTTAACCCCTTTGGTTTCCTTGATCCAGTGGTCAAAGGCACTCATGTATATGTTGGCAAAATGCTGTGATAGATAGTTCCCTATCGGGATCCCGCTATCGGTACTGTCAATGATGCCATCTAAAAGTTCAATCGTTCTGATGCACTTAATCTTGCGCCGTACAATGTTCTTCAACACGTTATGATTCACAGAAGGGTAAAACTTCCGGATATCAACCTTAAGGCAATATAGGCCACGATCATGGCGCAACACGCGCTTAAGCTTCTTAGCCGCCTTATGGATGCCCCTACCCTTAATACAGGCATAAGTGTCAGCTACAAGTGTGTGTGTCCAGATGCCTCCAATCACCTGCAAAATGGCATGGTGAACGATTCTGTCCGGATAGTAAGGCAAGCGAGAGATCTCTCTTTCTTTTTTGCCACAGAGACGTTTGAACACATCATATTCTCCGGTTTTATATGTCCCAGAAAGCAGTTGCTTGCGTAATGCGAATATGTGCCCTTCCACATCTTTGTCCACCATTCGCACTTCTTTATACCAATCCTTGCCCTTTTTGGCATTTTGATGAGCCAAGGTCAAGTTGTCAGTGCTTACGATCTGATCAAACAAGCTCCCATGTCGCTTCATTTTGGCCTCTGCTTATTTGCGCCCGGAGCTTTCGCTTGCGCTACCAGCACCTTTGGGCTTGCTTTGTGTTTCACCAAGGGGTGGGGTCGTGCACATACAGTATGGGTACATAAGCTTAGCTGCCTGCCGATATTCGCATTCGTCGTCGTAACGCCGTTATTCGCATTCACGCAGAACGCCCCAGTGTTACCACTGTTATTCGCATTACCGCTGACTGCCACGACACGCATTGTGCACAACCTAAAAATCTCATAAGCAGAGCCGCCCGCCGAAATTCGCAGCCGTCGACGTCACGCCGTAATTCGCATACACGCAGAACGCCCCAGCGATACCACCGTAATACGCACTACCGCCGACCGCCACGAGACGCAGACCCGCCCCGCCTGTATTGTAGTATCTATCACTTATCCCGATAGTTTGGGAAGCAGTGCCACCAGTGCCGGCAGGATAAAACAGGCTGCCCAAAAGAGTCGGATTCCACTTGTGAATATACCCGGAAGCCGGTGCTGCTTGATCGCTCGCCATCAGCTCGTGATTGGTGATATCGCCACTAAACTCGCCGCTTTTTGCGTAGATGCTCACAGAACTCGTGCTGGCAAAATTAAGAAGGATGCCGTCGACCCACTTGAATATGTGGCCAAAGTATGATTCAATGCCGCGATAACTCAGTACCACATCGTCCCATTCCAACCCGGAATCCCGAACGATTGAGACATTGTTGATATCTCCGATGTAGTCCATTGATGGCGCAATGATCAGCTCCTCTTTAGATTTTGCTGTCACATAGAATGACTTATGCACTCCCGCGCTTAGAGCCAGGCTCTCCCCACCAAAAAACGCAGTGACAGTGCCTTGAGTGGCTGTGTATAGTATTTTCACCCTATACGTCACCCCATCAGTTGGCACAAATCCGGTGAATTCCAGTTTTTCGTCTATTCCGGGGGCATGGCGATACTTGGCCCCGTCCTTTACCCATCCTGCCGGCGCGTCAGGTAATGCCCCCACGATATTTTCCGTCGGCAAAGGGATGCTGTATACTTCGGTCAAGTTAATCCCGCCTGATTTATTGCCCAAGCTGTTCGTCAACCCGGTTGGAACAATTGGGTAGTATTGATCTGTCGAGTTGCCCGCCACTATAGACAGCCACTGGCTGCCATTGATGTTGGAAAGCCCCTTGCCAGCATCTCCCGTCAAGGCGGACTGGCTGTTCCACGAAGCATACTCTACCACCATTAGCAGCTGTATTGCATGATGCAAATATGCGTCCAGCTGTCTCCACGAGGAATCATCGGTATTGCCGTCCACTGCCCGGGCAGCGTCACGGAACGCCCTAATATTCATTGAGCTACATGGTAGATATCCGGGTACAGAGGCCAATGAATCCCCAGAAGCGTAGTTATTGAATTGAGATACTGCTCTATCACCCACATCACCGGCTACCCAGTCATATCTGTTCACCGGTTGCCCAGATTTTTGCAAGACTCCCTCGAATGCCCCCACATAGCGATAGGGGACTTCGATAAGCGTGCCACTAACGATCTTCCGAAACGCAGGATGTAACGCGAATCCGGAGGATGGGCGGGGAGATATCCACATCTCTATCCAATCACCGTCAGATAGGATTTTATACCAAAACTTAGGTATCTGTACCATCACGTTTCCGTCCTGAACTGCGTAATCAGTGCCGTCAGTGTATTTCGTGCTGTCAGCAGGATCCAGGTAGCGCACCGATAGATTTGCCCCGACTACGCAACGCCGCATCCGGCTCTGCACAGAGCAAAGTCGTTTTATCGTGGGGACATATGCGGGCATCGGGTTATCCGCCTCAGACCATGTTAGCGCGCCCAGTGTGTCATTATACAGCGAAAGGGTGCCCAATCGCTCAGCTCTGCCCGCGTCAGCCATCCTGGGATCTTCGGCGGGAAGATCGCCGGGAATCAACATGTTCATCTTGACGCCATAAGCCGCAGGATGATATCCGTCGCTCCCCAGTCTCAGTTCATGCGAAAGCTTCACTTTAGAACCCGTAAACTACCAGCACCATGTCAGATCCGGCAGGGATCGTGATCTTGGTGAAGTGGCTCACATAAGTCCAGCCATCCGGTACAACGCCGTTCAAAAGGCTCAGGTTCACCCCCTCGCCATCTATTTCAAAACTGGTATCATCGTCAGGGAAGTCCGCGCCGAAAATACTAATACCGCCAAAGGTGCCATCCAGTTCTGTCCCGGCACCATGCGGAAATCCACGGTCAGGAATGGATTGCATCGTCTTTTTTGTTATACTTCTGCTTGCTTTATCTTGAGCCATTGTGTCCTCCTAATTATCTCGTTTCGTTCTTTTCGGGGGCAATCTGCCGTCATTCATAAGATTACATTCTATCTTGTTCCACCAGCTATCCAGCTTGGTGTCCAGCGCATCCAGATATCGATCAAAGCGCTTATCCAAAACCGCCTCAAAATCATCCATTATTTCCGCTTTCAGCCCGGTCACTAACAACTTCAGATCTTCATGAGCTTTCTTCAGTTCCTTGTGCTCGCTGTACGCAGTTTTATAGAGCCAACTCATCACACCGGCATATAAGCCAAACAACACGAAAAGAACCTTCAGTAGAGTGTCAGCAGCCATAACCGCGTCCTAAAAGGGCCAGGCAGCCGGGCAAGCTGCATGGTGTTGGAGAGGTACCGTGCGGGGTATAAACTATCATTGATTCCTCTGTCTCAAATACTCGGCCAGATCCATCAGATTGGCCTGAAATTGTTTCAAAAGTGCAGTCAGCTCACGTTCAATCATGAAGTCAGTAGTCTGGTCAAGGAACTTCACAATGTATTCATTCAGATCTTTGCCTGGAGCCTCGCGCTTCTGCTCCTGCTTGATGATGCTCACCAAGCTCTGAAGCGCGGTGTTTTTTGGGTCTTTGGCATATTCCCGGAGGGCTACAATCAGAGCCTTCTTCCGGGCCACGGAGATATCCCTGGTCAGCCTCCGCTCCTCACCCTCGATTTTGTCCCAACCTCCGGCCTTAATCCATTTGCCCACCGTGATCGGGCTGCAATCCACCAGCGCGGCCAGTTCCCGAGCGTCGGTCTTGCCGCTCAGGTAGGCCTCAAAGGCCATGTCCTTTTTTTCTCTGAATGCTTTCGTGTTACTCATGTGCCAAGCTTTGCTTGCCAGTATATGCCGTCAAATCGGCTTGCCCGCTTATGCCACAAAAAAAACCCCGGCTCATCACCGAGGCTTTCATTTTACTCATCTTCAGGTTTCACCTTTCGCCTCTCCAGATATTGGTTCAGCTCCGCTCCCTCCACCCTGAGCGCTCTGCCGTGCGGTCGAAAGGCCGGAAGTGGATCATCTATATCCCGGATCATGCGATACACAGTACAGATGTCCACGCGCAGCTTCTTCGCGATCTCATCCGGGCGGTAACTCCTGTCACTACGGAACAATTCAGCCATTGGGGGTCTCCTTTTTAATCTTGGCATATTCTGCTTCAGCCCAGGCCGGAACCTGCTTCTTGGCCACCGCCATCATCATTCCCGGCTCTTTGCGCATCTCTCGGATCCGCTTCGGCATCGGGTATTTCTGCAAGCTCTCAGCGTCCGGAAAGCGCACAGTCCAGCGCATGAAAGCCAGCCATGATTCGTGAGCATGCCAAGACTTAGCCATGAGCTCGCTGATCAGCGCCTCGCGCTCGGTGTCCACAACTCTCTGCTCACTGATCCTGCCAGCCTTAACCTGTTTGCGCTTATCGTTCAGTTCCCGCCTTTGGCGATCCATCTTCCACCACTGCGCAAGATACTCATCAAAGTGGCTCGGACGGTACAGAGTGCTGGGCCGCAGGCAATGCTCCATCTTCTCGTCACCCATCCACTGCATGATCTTCACCTCGTGAACCCTGCTGAAATCTTCCGGAGTGTATCCACGCTTCAGCAGATTGATGATCATGCTCTTTGCCGTGTCTGTGGCCCCAAAGCGGCTGCCTGTGCGCTTATTCAGGTCGGTGAGTATGAAGAGCACATCAGAGTCGAAAAGTGCCCCAGAATCGCTGTTATTGCGTTTCATGCGCGCGGTTCGGATCACGGTGCTGAGCCACATGCGGAAGCGGCGGGCAAGCTCTTCCCCACCCACCAGCTCTTCCGCCATCTGCCAGAGTTCTTTCAGCTCTGCCATTTGTGCCTCACAGTGCCGCAAAGTCCAGGACTATGCTCTTCAGTTTGCCGTCCTCTCCGGATTCCTGGAAGTAGAAGTAGGTCTTTGTGGATTGAACTTTTTGGCTATCGGCAATGAGTTCCATCGCTTCCTGCCATAGCTTGTCATCCACTTTCATTTGCCGGAGACCGATCAATTGCTGAGCGTCAACCTCCCCTTTGCTGTCCACTTTGAACGCCCGATTCACCAAGGCCACGATCAGATCGTCAGATCCTTCGCTTCTGGCCTCGATCACCTTATCTATCTTGGCCTTAGCCAGCTGAAGTTTTTCATCAAATGTCCACTTCTTTGCGATGCGCACCACGATGGCCTCATCCATACTGAAGTTGTACAGAGTGGTGCCACCAACCCATTCTTCACCTTCGCGCTTGGCGCTGTCTTGCAAGAAATCCGCAATCTCTTGCTCCATCTGCCGCTTGGCGTTTTTGATCACCATGTGGAGCTGCCGGGCTTTATTCACCAGGTTACCAACCATGATGTCCCGGCTCTTATCGCTTTCTTTGATGTATTTCTCAGGAACCTCAAGCCCCTGCCCGTCTATCCACATCACCAGCTTGCCACGTTTTAGTTTCTTAGCCATTCTGAACCTCCTTCAAGGCTTTATATCTCTCTTCCAATGCAGACACATAGCGCTCTTCGTCTGCGCTGCTCCAAGTGCCCTGAGCGCGTTCCTGTGCCCGGATCATCATCCATACTTCCATGTAATAGGGCTCCGTCTCCGCCACAATCAGATACTCTTTCCCGCTTGCCAATACTTTGTTTAGCTGGGAGTATCTGGCTTTACTGGTCACACGAATCTCCCCTTCGTGCCGCAAAGCTTCAAACCGCTCACCAATACCAAGAACATCATCCTGACGCTTGCCCTCCCAGGGAAGGATAGCATCTTTCGGCACACTTCTATCAATCCCGATATCCGGGATTTCCGCCGGGACATCAGGATTGATTACAGCCTTCTTGCTCACGTTCAAGCGGCGCTGTTGAGAGATAGGTCGGCCATTTCGCCATACCTCAAAAGCCCGCTTGCCGTTCGGCAGCTTCGTGCTGGGGTTCAAGATTCCGGTTCCGGCGCACACCATGCACCGGGATGTTCTGGGATCCCTGGTTACAAATTCATATTCCTGCGCGTCCTCTTTCACTGTGCCGGTTCCCTGGCACACCGGGCATCTGGGCTTACCGGTCGGCATTGGTCTCCTCCGCTTCAAATTGCTTTTGCAGCTTGCTGATATCAACCTTCAGCGCTCCGAGATATAAGGGATCCATTTTAGTGGGGGAAGTGAACAGTAACGCGAGCTTGAACTGCATCTCAGACCATGTGCAATTGAACTGTTCACACATGAATTGCTTCCATTGATCCACCAGAATCTTCTTCAAATCCGGATCTTCCGCTTTGGCATCTTCTTTCCGCCTCTTAACCTCTGCCTTCAGCTCAGGAATGGGTAGATAAGCCATTTGCAGTAGCTCTTCCCGTGCCGCAATATCGGCCTCCTTCGCCACCAGCGGCGCGATCATGATCAAACGATCCATGCCGATCTCTTTCAGCGTTTCTTCATCCTGATCCATTTCGCCGATAAAAAGATCCTGGATCTTGATCAGCTTGTTGGCCAGGCCCAGGCTGATGTTGTGTTCCTGCTCAATGTAGTCCCGAAAGCTCTCATATCCCTTGAAATGATACAGCTTCCTGGCTTTGATGTGAGCAAATAGCTGCCCCATCTCAATAAACTTGCCTTCCAGGTCATTAAGCAGCTTATACACCGCGTCTAAGCTATCCTGGATGCTCTGAATTTCTCTTTGATGTGTCATTGTATTACTCCTCTTTTGCGTTGTTGAAAGTTACTTCTATCTCTTCGGGCTTCAGGATTGTTACCTTGAGCTTGTTATATACCTTTATCTGTACCCTGCCTTTGGAAAGGATCTCACATATTTCCCAGACGCCCCACATGATACCTACAAGCGGGACGGCCAAGATAATCGCTGCCAACAACATCGCTACACCTCATCCGCGCGCAATCTGCGCTTCGCCGTTCTACCATTCACCATCCTGTATTCCCATATCTCGCCACGATTGGCTCTGCGTTCGGTGTAGCTGATATGTACCCAGGAACCATACTCATCAATGAGTTGATCGAAGGGAATCCCGGCGGCGATGATCCGCCGCATAACCTCGCGGACGCTAAGCCCGGTGACGTTAAAATCGCAAGCTTCCCCTTCCGGATGCTGGCTGGTGGCACTTCCGCCCACGGCGGTATTCACTGGCCAGGTGCGATAGACGGAGCTGGGACTGATCGGTACCCCGAAGAGCTCCCGGATAGGATCCATCACCTTCCGCAGGAACACCTTTAATCGCTCGACAATCTCTCTACTGGGCTGATTGCTTAGCCCCAAGGCCTTGGCTTTCCGGCTGCGGATACACTCGGCAAGGCTGAAGTATTTACTCAGCATCATCTTGCTCCTCCTCATAATCCGGAAGTGGGCAATCCGGGCTAATCCCCATCAGCTTCACAGCCCGCCCTGTCAGTTTGCAGAGCACACGCCTGAGAGCAGTCACCCACTGGCCGGAGACCTTCCTTTTAGCCATGATCTGCTTCTTCTCCGGGCAGCTCATGCAGCTCGTGATCGCCATGCTGACAACGCCATTAGACCACTTTTTTATTGTCCCGCTCCCGCATCCTGGCCTCAATGTCCAATGCCAGCTTCCTATCGGAATCCCGCATCATAATCCGGTACCAGGCATATTCATTTTGAATATCTACATACTTCTTCAGCAGTTCCAGCTTTTGGCCCTGCATTTCCGCCATTGCTTTGTTGTGCTGCACTGCGTCTTTGGCCTGCTCAAATAGCGATTCCCGCAGCACGGCATTGTTCATCTTCATGTCCGACACGTCCTTGCTGGCCCCGGCAAATACAGCCAGGAATAGCCCTGTTGCTCCCAGAGCCCACAAGACCAAGCAGACCAATACCCAAATCGGAGTTTCAATCATGATTCCTCTCCTTGTTGTTTTGTTATATCTTCCAGTACAGCAATCACTTGCTTGCGCTCCTCTTGATTCAATATGTTCCAATGGGTTTTCCTATATTGAATTACCAAAAATTGACGAAGCAGCGCATCACTCCAGCCCGCTGCCTTCTGCAACCGATACATATACCTCCCCTGCTTGTCATATTTGAACTCCTCTGGACGCTCCCGGCGGTAATTGCTGATGATCTGATGCAGCTCCTCCAGCCGCGCTTCTGGCAGTTCCCTGAGGCTTCGGCCAAAGCCCAGCCCTTCCATTACGTAGCGGAACATATATTCACTCCACTTGAGCCGCGTGATCCTATGCGCCTGAATCTTCTGCCGCAGTTCCCTGCATTTTGGGCTGTCATACACGTCTCTTGCGTTATCCACGGTGCGCCTCCCTCATATTCGGATTGTGTCCCTGCCCTTTATTCCTGGAACCGTCACATATTCCCCAGCGCAACCGGCCCAGAATGCCCTTCTCTACCTGGCTGCCCAAAACCTTTTCTGAGTCAACCTTTTGGCTCACATAGCGGCCATCATTCCAACCCACTGCCCCGATCGAGGCCAGCGCCTCCAGATACAGATACGCGTATTGCCGGCTAACTCCCATCAGCTTCGCTAAAGCCCTTACATTGCTTATCTTGTGGCTCTTTAGGATGCCCATGACCTGATTGCCCACTTCTGCGTTATAGTTCCACAGCATATTGCCGTTCATTCTGCTCAGGATTATCCGCTCCCTGCGCACTGCTACATATATTCCCGGCTCGATCTCCATGATCCTGTCCTTGAACATCATCCTGGTGATCACCGGGCGCACCTGCTTCCTCGTCCTGGATATCATTTCACATAGGATGTCGAGGCTGAAGGGCTTGCGATATTGATCCACGAAGTTCTCCACCAGCTTGGAAGTGGAAAGGCCTTTCTCTGTTGCCTGATTATCCATTTATCCCTCCAAGTCGTGAACGCTGATCTGGCCGAGATTCTTTACCTTGGCCACAGATTCCAGGCTGTGGATCAGCTTGATGGTGTCACGCAAAGTGCCCTGGTTGCGCTTATAAATGTAATCCACGATGTCCGCACCAAACTTCACCTCCATCACAGTGGCGGCCAGGATCGCGATGTCCTTCTTGCTTGGGCTTTGGAACTCGCAAAACACGCCACAGCGGTCAAAGTAGTAGCGGTTAATCTGATACAGCCGATCCTTCGCGTTCTGCATCCCCACCAGGATCACCACAGCCAGGGTCTCATCCACGATGTCACGGATTGCACTGAGAATCTTCTGCTCCTTGAAGGCATAGTCTATCTCATCAATCACGATCACCACCTCAGGATGTTCCGCCAACAGCCCGATCAAGCTGTTATAGATGCTTGCCGCGCTGCCGATCACCGGGTTGTTGCCCATTCCCAGGTGTTGCAGAACCGCCTTTTTCAGCGCCACCGCAAAGGTCTTTGCCGTCATCCATGCCTCCAGCCGCAGATAGATGTATCCCCGGCTATAAGCTATCCTCTGCGCGTAGGTGGTCTTACCCAAACCGGGGTGCCCATAGATCAGGCCCAAGCCCACCATCTCCAGCTTCGGACGGTTCAGCAGATAGTCCACGCACTTATCGGCGCTAATCACGTTGCCCAGTCTCGCCAATTTGCCTTGAATCATTGTTTTACCTCTCTATTCCTATGATTTTTTGCATCTCTTGAAAGCTCACAGTCCCGGCCAATTCGCCTTCGTCTTCCCTCAGCAGATCCTCCAGGTTTATCACTTTCCCCGTACCGGCGCTCGCCGTAGCGCCGCTATCCTCTGCCACCTGCAACTTGCCACCTGCAACCTGAGTATCACCTGCCACCTGCAACCTGCCACCTGCTACCTGAGTATCACCTGCCACCTGAAACCTGCCACCTGCAACCTCTTTAGCCATCTCCTCCAGCCGCTTCACATCATCATTCACGTCATAACGTCTTTGCGGTGCCGGCATCATGGGAGGCTGCACAAAGCTCGGCATCTCCGTGCCCCGCTCGGCTTTAGTCTGCTCTATGATGTCCTGGTTCTTTTTCACCTCTTCATCTACCGCCTTCTTCGCGATAGTTACTATGCGCTTGGTATCTTTCTTTATGCGTCTATGCAGCCCGGAGATCTCGCGATCCTCCGCCCATAGCTTCTGTGCGGCCATGGGATTCTCCAGATCGGCAAACACCCATCCGCATTGACTTTCACGCATTGTGGCCTGGCAGATTGGGCGGCTTTGCATGTCATACACCAGGATGCTGCGGAGGTCGTTGTAATCATAACGGATGACCACGCTCTTACCAATGTGATCCACCAGTTCGGGAGCCCAATAGCGGTTCTTATAGAGCATGATGCCTTCTTCGCGCAGCTTCTTCCGCTCAGCAGTCAGCATCAGGAAGTTTAGCTCTACCGGGTTCACAGCCCTGTCCGGACTGCGTTCCGCGGCGGCAAACACCTCATAAGGCTTGGCTTTCAGGCTTTGATGCACCGCCATGCCATATTCCCAGCGGATCCATTCATAGATGCTGGCCATACATTCATTGTATTCCATGGCTTTGGCCCCATACATCTCCTGCATCCACTTCTCGTTACGTGCCATGTGGGCCGGTTTGTTTTGGATCGATGTGCCGCAATAACTGGCCTGCCGCTTTTCCCATTGATCCTGCATGGTCTTAAAGAATCGCTCAACGTTCTTTGACCTGGCATTATAGGCCTTGGCAAAGTGCGCCTCAATCCCCAGCTTGGGGAAGATGCCGGCAAATTCATATTCCAGGTCATGCTCTTCCCATTTGGCATTAAATAGCTTGCTCCGGAACGCCTTGCCATTATCCAGGTAAATGAATGGCGGGATATATTCACTGTTCAGCAGGGCATTGCGAACCGCAGTCAAAGTGTGCGCGCTGTCCTCTGTAAGAGCCAGGCTCATGCCCACCGGATACCGGCTGCCCCAGTCAAAGATCATTATCAAAGTAGGTCTGAATGGCTTACCGGTGATCGGGTGCTTTACAAATACGCTCAATTTGTGACCATCCACCACGAATACCTGTAGCGGCTTGATGCTTCTGTCGTCACGCATGATGGATTTCACCACCGTGTCCTTCACCGCCTTATCCCCTTTTCGGCCTTGCACCCATACCGCCGGATTATCCTCGGCAAAGTCCCGGCACCAGCGCTTTAAAGTAGGGATGCTGCTGGGGCTTTCATGTGCGCCCAGAGCGGCCTGAGCCTTCAGCTCGCGGATCGCCGTCATTATCGGCTTCTCCCAGCCACACAGCAGCGCGCCCTCCAAAAATCTCTGCTCTATATAGGTCACCTTCCGGCCCCGCAACATGGCAGTATTCTTGTGCACCATCTCAAACATGTCCTGGTTACTCCGCTGCCACTTCGTGTGCCAATGGCGCAATCCGCGCTCACTTCTGCGCCCCTTCAGCCTTCTCAGCTCCGGAACCAGACGCTTCTCATTATAATCCTCTGTGATCCGCGCCCATTCCTCGGTCTTGCTCTCCGCGCTTCCCAACCGCCGATCAATCTCTTGCATCAATAGCGCGTAAAGTTGTGCCTCATCCATCTTATGATACGGCACAAAATCAATTGTACCGGCGCTCGCCGTAGCGCCTATAGTAGAATCGTCATCCTGACGCTTGGCCTCAACTCTTAAGGATTGCTTAACAGTTGCGTCGGCTTCAGTGGGTTCGCATGGTTCGCATGGTTCGCATGGTTCGCATGGTTCGCATGGTTCGCATGGTTCCGCACTTTCTGAGGTTCCGCAGTTCCGCAGTTCCGCAGTTCCGCACTCTGGTTCCGCACTTTCTGAGGTTCCGCAGTTCCGCAGTTCCGCAGTTCCGCACTCTGGTTCCGCACTTTCAACAAAAACCATGTATGATACCTGGTCTGTTCTGGATGGATGAGGTACCTCTTTAACCTGGTATTTCCCAGCTGCTATGTTTTTGCGGACAGCCCTCTCGCTAATCCCTTTCATCTCCGCATATTCCTTAACACTCATCCACTGATCTGCGCTTATCTGCGTCATCTGCGTGCTATCTTTCACTTCCTACATCTCCTTTGTATCCCACATCTCCGTTTCAATAAAAGGGCGGGGGGGCGTCGACTCCACTCCCGCCCCGGAGCTGTAGGTGCTGTGATTATCGTCGTAACGTAGCATTCCGATGCTACGATCATTACCGTAACGTAGCATTCCGATCCTACGATCAATACCGTAACGTAGGATTCCGATCCTACGATCAAAACTCAAAGCAGCTCCCCGCGCGAACTCAGGTGAATCTGTTTCGCCATCACACGTGGCTATCCTTGCATGCATGCCATCGGCCTGAGTTATATTAGGAGCTGCTTTCAATCCTGATCTGCGCTCATCTGCGCTTTTATCCGCGTGAATCTGCGTGAAACCAAAGGCGCAGCTGCCGGATCCGGCTTCATCTCTCCGCGATCCACCACTCAGCCGCGCCTTCACTCTTGACAAAATGCGGGACGCCCCCATCCTGGTATATACCACTAAACCTTTTAAGGAGCGTCCCATGGATACTAATGAACTGTTAGAGCTGATTCTGCGCGAACAACGCATCACCAACCACCTCTTAGCCACTGTCCTCATTGAACACCATAAGCCCCTCGAAAAACAAGGATATGCCCATGATGAGCCATCACTCAAAGAGTGGGAGATCATGGCAAAACTCAAAGCGTCAGCGGAGGTCATTGATAATTCCTAAAACAGCGGATACTTAAAAGACCCGGCAATTTTCAGCACCAATCTGGCATGCTGTGCGCCTTTGGGTACTAAGCTTTCGTATATTCTCACTGCGTCAGCAAGGGCATGATCATTCATCTTCCGGCATCTGCCGACTCGTGCATCGTTATCACTTTGCTTGATAGAAGCTCTATACTCCCTGGCTTCAAACGCTTTGCCATTATCAATTGAAAGGTTTTGCTCTGGTTTGTCCCTGCATACCACTCTGATCTCCAGTTCTGTTTCTTCCTTGAGATTGATCCTTTGCAAAAATCTCCTGGCTTCCGCTACATTCATCTGTGCTACCTTCCGGGATTCCGGCATCCACTTCTTTGCCTCCAGATCCTCTTCCAGCAGCCGAACCAGCTCCTTCGCGCTCTCTCTCAGTCTCTCTTGCAGCGTCATCTCACACCCCCATTCACCACCAACCCCAAAGCCTGATGAAACTCCTGGTTAATCTTCATCCCCGCAGGCATCGCTTCACGGTTCACCTGGAGCTTTATCACGCCGTTAATCCGGGTGTAAAGCAGCACCAATTCTTTCTTGCTCTTCATGTCACACATCTCTTTCCGTAAACAGATCACAGTGCGCACTCTTTTTAACGTATGCCTCTATCCTCCTACACTTCATGTAGTTAGGATTTGGCACATCATCCGCAGGGGTTGATCCCCCGCAGTCCTTACACTGGTTTCCCACTGCGCGCATCCCCTGGATTACTCTGTAATTCACGCTTTTCTTAGTCATGATATACCTCTCATATCCTTCTTTATTCTTGGCTTTCCCGCCAAATATTCACTGATCTGTAACCGACGCCCCTCCGCGTCCCGAATGCCAGCCACAATCTTTTTTACATAACTGTAGCTAAGTCCCAAATGCTCCGATATTTCGCGCCTGGTGACTCCATGGCGAGCCATCTCTGCCCTCAATTCGCCGGGTTCGCATTTTTTTATACTTGACATTTCAACCTCACTCTCTATATTGTGTCCGTATGGTGACAAGGTAACGCACAAGCGTATCATGTCAAGCTAAATATAACGCATAAGCGGTATAAAGGATGGTCAATGGATTATAAGATGCTGCTAAATGAGCTTTTAAGCTCGCTCAAACTAAGCAAAAAAAAGTTTGCTGAGCAGCTCGGATTGTCTCAGGGGAACGTGTCTGACTGGTTTAATCGGCCAGGATATCGTCCATCTATTGACGCATTAAAACGCATAAGCGAAACATATAACGTTAACCTTAACTGGCTCATCACCGGCACCGGAGATATGTTTAATAGTACGCGCCCGCGCGAGGCTAATCCCCATATCATAGAGATACCTGTGGTCTCCTCGATCGCCGCCGGTTCACCCATCCCGGTTTATGAAGATGAACCCCTGGAGATTCTCCAGATTCCCGCTGCCATCCTGCCCCTGCCCCCGCCTTACTTTGCCTTCCGGGTAGAAGGCGAATCAATGTCCCCCTTCATCCTGGATGGCGATATCGTAATCCTCTCGCGCGATTGGCGAGGCCTCAAGCTCAATAACCGGATCTGTGGCTTTCGCACCCAGGACGGCATCACCCTCAAGAAGATGGTGATTCAAACCAAACAAAAAACCACCTGGCTCATGCCCCTTAATCACACCTATGAGCCTATACCTTATAATAAGGACACAGAGGATCTCATTTTCTTTGGAGTTCTCTGTTTATCCATCAGACGATATAACTAAGGAGAAACAAATGAGACAAATCTATGAGAATGGTAAAAACATCACCTCGGCTATGCTGGCAATTGGTGTGTTAGTTATAGCATTAGCTGTCCTTTTGGCTTTTGTAGAGGACTTTGGTTTAACGGTTGCCATTATGTGCGCCGGGGCCGGAGTTAGCCTTATGCTGTCCAGCTTTGTTCTTGCGCTTCTTGTGTATATTGGTGAAGATATTTCAAACATTGCAGAGCAGATCACGCAGGCTAACACCACCACTGAAGCTGTCAATGAGCCTCGTGAGCATCTAACGCCAAAACGCACAAGCAGTGGTGACGATCCCAACCTTATAAGTTTAATCAGCAAGATAGAAGCGAATACCCAGGATAAAGCATAGCGCTGTGCCACTTGCAAGAATCAGTGATCTTGTATGCAAGAATAAGTGATCCGCTTATTGGGTAAAATACCCGCCTATCCCTTACTATATAAAGTATAGGGCTATACTCTCGCTTTCAAATCTGCATCTGCCCTCATTCTACCATGTTTCAATCTGTTTATGCAAGAATCGTGATCCAGCCCTCGCTATTTTCTACCTAAATCAACCCAAACCCTAAAGCCCCATATTGCTCCTTATCTCACCATTTCCCTATCACTTACCCCCCTTTTTGCAAATTGACCCCGTATGCAAGAATAGGTGGCTCTTTACAGAGTTGTAAGCGCTATCCCAGTTTCAAAAAAGCCAATCCCTGCGTCCAAAGCCTCACAATCACGCCTCGAAGCCGATGATTTCTTGCGCTTTCGACTTCAAGCAGCCAAATCGCTGATCAACAAAGAGGAAAGAGAAAAGAATAACCAACACAGAGGAAAAGAGAGCAAGAGTAATTGAGGTCTGAGGTTTGAGGTCTGAGGTCTGGGCGACTCCTGAAAACTCCAAATCGATTAATTCCGTTCAATCCGCGTGATCTGCGTTCAATTTTTCAAAACACAGAGGAAAAGAAGCAAAGAGAATCAAGGATACACAATTAAGCTGAACCTCGCAAAACGCCAAATCGTCAAAACCTCAAAACTTCTAAAGATCATGCGAATCATGTCGATCATGGGGATCAGAGTTCCAACAAAACATCCGTTCAATCCGCGTGATCTGCGTGCCATCAAATTTTACTCGCTTACCCGCTGCTGGAAGTCGAAAGCGCTTTGACAATATCGTCTCCGATACAGGACTGGGAGATGATCGAAATGGTTTGGCTTCACGAAATGGGGATAGCGCTTACGACTCCCAGGGAGGCAAATCCGCGTGCATCTGCGCTTTTATCCGCGCCCATCTGCGGGAAACCTGAATCTACACGACTGCCGACACTTCAAAACCCTAAAACTTGCAACCTCACTCCATTTCCAGCTTCTCTTTAGCATAGGCGATGTTTTCGGCAATGATTTCACACCAGGGATGTTCCGTGCCCTGGCTTTCCTGAAGGGTTTGCAGGGCTTTACTGCACAGGTCATAACCAGTTTGATAGTTACCCAAACCCAGATGTGCTTTACCGATGCTATTGCGGCATAAAGCCAGCCAGGGATGCTTATCACCCAGGGTTTCCAGCCACACATCTTCTACTTCTTTATACATTTCCAGAGCTCTATGATAGTCGCCAAGGCCAAGATAGCGTTGGGCGATATTGAACATCGAGACCACCGTATCCGGGTGCCTGGGGCCCAAGCCTTCTTTACCTATGCGAATGGATTCCTCATAAAAAGCCAGAGATTGCTCGGCTAACTCCAATTCACTGTATATCCTGCCAGCATTGGTAAAGGCATTAGTTCGATCTTGGTAATGAGTGTTTGGATAGTTCTGAAAAATACTGAGAGCGCGATCGATCAATTCCCTGGCCTTGGCTGGTTGCTCTTGATTGCAATAATGATCAGCGAGATTGGATAGTGATCTGCCTACTATCGGATGCTCCGGACCATAAAGTTGCTCTTCGATGGCAAATCCCTTCAGATAGTTTTGTTCGGCCAGCTCAAGTTCAAGTTTAGCGCTATGAACCTGGGCTATGTTGGAGTAGGCTGTGGCGATGTAATTGAGCGGAGGATTATCCTGGGCGAGCATGATGGCCAAACCTTTATTGAGCATCCGCAAGGCATCATCGTACTGGGCGAGCAGAAGCATCACGGTTCCAAGGTTGCCATAGCAGGAGGAAATGGACAAGGAATCCGGGCCTGAGGTTTTCAGATAGAGTTTTTCGGATTGACGGAGGAAACCCAGGGCAAGATCATATTTGCCAAAAATGTAGTAAAGAACCCCGATGGCCATCAGAAGAGTCGCTTCGCTCTTATCGGCCTTTTGCAGTTTATCGCGAATGATTTCCAGGGCCAGATTGTACATATTCAAGGCTTCATGTTCCAGATACAGATCCTTTGCCCACTCCCCGGCCAAGCGGTAATACTCTGTGGCTTCCTGATACAGCTCTGCTTTGAGGAAGTGAGCAGCGATTTCGGAGTATTTGCTCTTGTCTTCCCGCCAATAATCCACCATGATCTCAGCGGCCAGACGGTGCAGCTTTTTGAGCTCCTTACCCAGTTGCATATCGTAGGCCGTATCGCGCAAAAGGCCATGGCTAAAGCTGTAGCTCACTTCATTGAGCATGTTCCAGAGACGGATTTTGCGTCCATTTTCCAGCAGTTCCCGAGGGTCTGAGAGCTCTTCGCTGAAGGCTTGGGAGCGCAAGAGCAATTCATGCAAAACTTCTCCGGTAAATTCGTTGCCCAGCACGCTGGCAGCATGAATGGCGTCTTTCATGCTCCTATCCAGACGGTCGATCCTGGCCATAAGGAGGGCATTGATACCCGTGGAGAGCTGGGTTGCAGTATCCTTGATATGAAGGAGACCATCGATCTCTTCCAACAGATCATTGGCCAGCAGATTGTCGCAAAGCTGCTCGATGCAGAACAGATTGCCCAAGCATTTCTGCTCCAGAAACACGGCCAGGGATTCGGACACCTCTCTCTGCAAAAGCATGGCAGCAAAGGGTTTGATCTGTTTTGCCGTCCAAGGCTCAAGCTGAATGACAGCCGCCCTCGCATCGGAATCCAGACAGTGAATTGAACCATCATCATGGTAGCGTGAACTGCAGACAATTCTTAGTTTGGTAGCCAGGCTTTGCAGGATTTTGCTGGATTCGGAATCCAGCCATTGGATGTCTTCCACGATCAGGATCGTGGGTTTGAGTTTAAGATAAGCTTCAAACAGGCATAAAATGGCATCCTGAATGGCTTTGGCCTTGTTTCCGGCTGACATGCCGCGAAAGCTGGAACCTTCCCAATCCAGAGCGATGAGTCCGGCCAGGACGGATTCCGCTCTGCTCAGATCCCGATGTTGCTGAGCGCTGAGTTTCGGCTTCGCGCTCTGCAAAAAGCTTTGGAACTTGCTTTGGAAGTTTTGCCGGCGTTGGGCTTGCGAACCGGATTTGAGGCCATTGAACTGCTTTTTGACGAAGAAAATAAAAGGGTGAAGCGCCGTTTGCAAGATGCCATCACATTGCAAGGTAAGCAGTTGCATGCTATCTGCCCGGCTTTGCGAGTATTCATAAAGCAAGCGGCTTTTTCCCGTTCCGGGATCCCCATAGACATACACAATGCCGGGTTCAAGGGTAGTCTCCAGGCTATCTTGCAGCTTTTTTAGTTCGTGATCACGCCCCATGAAAGGGGAAAGATATTGGGCATCAGTATCCTCAATGATCCCTTCGAAGACGTAACACGTTAGCGGAGCATCAAAACCTTTGAACGACTGCTGTCCCAAGCCGCTGTAACGGATGAATTTAGCGCTCCCATTCAGGAGTGATTCTTCGAAACAGATTTTGCCCCAGGAGCTATTCAGACATAGCCGGGCTGCAAGGTTGACCGACAATCCCATCGCGGTATATTCACTGCGGCGAATGCTGCCGATGAAACCGGTGTAGTTCAAGCCCAGACTCATGCCCAGGCGGATGCGGCTTCTATTGTTTATGGTCAATTCATTGGCAAAGCGGAAAGCCCTCAGGACGATGTCCTCAAAGGCAGTGGGAGCTCCGAAGAGCACCAGCGCCATCAGACCTTGTGAACTATTGAATACCTTGTTCAGATACCCGCCATATTTTTGGCAAAGCCGGATCAGATCATCCAGCGCGGATTCCTGTTCCTTGCGAAAGTTGATAAAAATCGAGAGCACCTCACGGAATTCTCCTTCCAGGCCAAGCCGCAGAATATCTTCTGAGATAAAGGCTTTACAGCTCATCCGTAAAGGGTGCAGACACAGGGCAGTAGCCGGATGCGGGATAGCCTTCACTGCGATTAGCCCTTCACTGATCTGCTCGTGTCTCAGCCGGCTCAATTGATTGCCGTTCAGATGTCTGGCTTTGAGCAAGATCTGATTTGGCAGCGCTGATTCCTGAAGAGCGATGGCTTCCCGGATGCAGGCAGCGCTGAACCAATACAGATACTTTGAGGGGTTGGGCAGGATTTTCCAGCTGACCTTGCCTTTGGCCATGCCGATGCGGGATGAGATGGAAATGGGAGATTGCCGGAGCACGATGTCGCGCATTTGGCATGCAGCGCATAAGGCCCGGAACCATGAATCCGGATTGGCAATGGGGAAGATCGCCACAAAGGCATCTCCGGCAAAGCGGTCGATGAATCCGCCATAATGCTCCATTGCTCTTGTGGCCGGATCAAAGACGGCATTGATGACTTCCGAAAGATGCTCGGCACCCCGGTCACTATCGCTCATTAGCCTGGTGCAAAGTGAGCTGAAATCCAGCAAATCAACATGCATCACCCAAGCCTCAAAGCTGCCGCAATACTCTTTCTTATACGCTTTGCGGAGGATGAACTCCGGTATCAGACAACGTGTCATTACTACTCCTTATCCTGCTTGAACATGCCATGCTAACGGGCAGATAATAGAAACATGTGGCCATCAAGATCTCATTACGCACGCAGCACTGAGAACAAAACATCATGTTTGCCAGATATTATGATTGAGCGTGAGCGTCAAGACTTTTTGGAGCGAACAGGCTGCTATGGCGATCCCAACCTTGTATACTTGCTTGCTATGAAAGTGATATGGCCGCCGATAAGAATACCTGAAAGATGCCGCTATCAAGAATAATCCCGTTTTTGGCTTGAATATCGCGTTAACCTCATTGCAGAATTGTCTTTAATATGCGAAAACGTTGTGTGTTGATGGTAAACGCTTATGAGACATACTAATATTAAATGGAACACCCCTTAGGAGTATGCCCATGAAATTGATAACACTATTGATCTTGATGCTGCTGTCGCTCTCTGCTTTGTTGGCCACCATAGACGAACTGTACAGTTTTAATGTGACAACCACACATAGACAGGACACATAGGACACATAGAAAATCGTAAATTGTAATCGTAAATTGTAAATCCTAGCTCATTCCGGGCAGTTAATCAAGCGATCATCCCCCCTTAATCAAGCGTTAATTATTAACGCTTGATTAACGCTTGATTAAGACTTGATTAACGCCTTCAAATGAGGGGAGAAGGCATAAACGATTTGGTCTTTCCTGATTTACAATCCTGATTTACAATTTACGATCTACTTTACGATCTACGATGCTACATCCGTACAGGCAAGCCGATGAGCCGATGAGTCTTGAAGCTACCGGTCTGTTCAGAACAGCCCTCAATCTCAGGACGGCAATGACTTCAAACAGCGGGACTGGGGCTCCTCCCTCGGAGTTCATGCTGCTAACAAAGGTCTGAATGCTTGCAAAACTTGTGGGTTACGATAATCTCAAGCAAGCTCGGGAACTTCGGGCAGCATGGACTTCGAGCAGCGGGATTGGGGGATTAAAGAGTGATCTGCATGCTTGCTGCTTGAACTCCAATCCTTCGGATAGAAGTCCAAGGGGGATCTGCATGCTTGCTGCTTGAACTCCAATCCTTCGGATAGAAGTCCAAGGGAGAAGGGGGCTCCTCCCTCGGAGTTCATGCTGCTAACAAAGGTCTGAATGCCTGCAAAACTTGTGGGCTACGATAAACTCAAGCAAGCTCGGGAACTTCGGGCAGCATGGACTTCGAGCAGCGGGAT
>Ga0334884_1000824_pt1 | contig 53076 bp, 47 predicted proteins | sample GraSluR1_MG_7_FD_207215 | JGI IMG/M metagenome (GOLD analysis project Ga0334884, IMG submission 207215) | Sludge microbial communities from methane-producing bioreactor in Wageningen University, Netherlands - Granular Sludge_12_05 R1 | ecosystem: Engineered > Bioreactor > Anaerobic >... | reverse complement strand
TCAATTTTAAAGGATTGCTTCGAAAAATCAAAGAAGCAATTCTTTGGCCCAGTTTTTTGCCTCAATTTTTTTCGCTATTCAAGAAAAAAGATTTCCTAATTTTGAATTGTTAAGGATTGACTAAATAGTGAGGAAGCACGTCGTTGCAGGAGCCATAATATTTGGGAATACAGAATACAGGAGACAGAATACAGAAGGGACTAAAGGAGAAACGGCTTCGGAGTCACCCTTCGATTAGCGCTTCACTTCGTTTCGCTACTCAGGGTGACAAACGCCCCTGTCATGCTGAGTAGTGGAGTGCAGCGGAACGTTAATCGAAGCATAGGCAGGGGATGAAGAAACCGACTTCGGCAGTCACCCTTCGATTAGCGCTTCACTTCGTTTCGCTACTCAGGGTGACAAATTCGATTAGCGCTTCACTACTCAGCATTCATCATTTCCACAACTTTCTGTTGTCTAGTCCTCGTTTGTAACGAGGACTTATTTATTGGTGCATTTCTGATGCACTGTAGTCGACGCATTCTAAATGCTTAGTATAAATGCGACCTCGTTACAAACGAGGTCGAGATGTGGTTTTTGAGTAGTTTATTTCACTGTAAGTCTAAGCAGCCAGTGCCACGTCGAGCATCATCATTACAGCAAATCCAATCATGGCGCCCAGTGTCGAAATATCGGTTTCGTTGCCCGTTTGAGCTTCAGGGATAAGTTCTTCGACCACCACAAAAATCATTGCGCCTGCAGCAAACGACAATGCAAAGGGTAATATGGGGCTGATAACAATTACAGCTACGGCTCCCAGTACTGCCGAAATGGGTTCAACAACCCCACTTAACTGCCCGTAGAAGAAAGCTTTTCGTCGCGAAAAACCTTCGCGCCGCAGTGGAATGGACACGGCTGCTCCTTCCGGAAAGTTTTGCAACCCTATACCAATTGCCAATGCAATTGCTCCGGCAAGCATACCGGCATCGGGATTATTGGCCAGTGCCCCAAAAGCTACCCCAACTGCCAAACCTTCGGGAATATTATGAAGTGTGATGGCCACAATAAGCAGTGTGCTTCTTTTCCACGATGTCTTAATCCCCTCGGCGTTTTTTGTGTCGAGCCCCATGTGTAAATGTGGCAACAACCTGTCGATGAGATATAAAAAAGCCCCACCTGTCAAAAATCCACCAACTGCAGGCAGCCATGTGTTGCCTCCGCTTTGTTCCTGCATTTCGATAGCGGGTAGCAGCAAACTAAAAAAACTGGCTGCAATCATTACACCTGCCGCAAAACCGAGCATAGCATTGAGCACTTTTTTGTGAATGGTTTTAAAGAAAAACACCAGTCCGGCACCAAAAGCAGTCATACCCCAAGTGAACAATCCTGCCAATAAGGCTAAAATTACAGGATTGTAAGCATATAAAAAGTCGAATATCATAAAAATATTAAAATATTTGAATCCCTGTCCAGGTGCGGGTGGTTACATCATAAAAGAAGGCATAGTCGTTGGCAAAGTCGAATTTAAAAGAGCAACTGGGACTTATACCGGAGGGCAGTTTCAGTGTTTCGGTAAACTTTCCGTCTTTTATGTCGAAAAAATAAATCTCGTTTTTCTGACAATTGAGCAGCCCTATTTCTAAGCCCTTGTAACCGGTGTATATGAATGAAGTACTGTTGATTTCGTATTCGCTGCAGGGTAAATCAAGTGCCATTTCTTTCACAAGGCTGCCATCGGCATAATTGTATTTATATAATACCCCTGCATGATAATACAGCAAATGATTGTTTTTGAAATCGTATTCGGCGCAGGCATTTTCGGAGGGAACCGTGTTTCCCGAAATAAATTCCTCTATTTCACCGTTCGGAACACCATCATCGGCCAATTTTATTTTAAATACACCATTCATATAGGAATTGGCTTCAAGGCATTTCGATGATGTGTTATACCATAAACCCCTGCAATCGACCCCGGCTTGGGTCGATAAAACAAAATCGCCCGATGAATTGAAAATCTCAAGGGGGAATTCAGAGTTACCTGCAATAACAGCGTAGTAGAGCTTTTTTCCCGGATGAAAAGCAATGGCGCTTCCATTGGTACCATCTACCTGATTATCGAGAGCAAACGAAATTGACTTATGTTTTTCCCCAATTAGTTGTTTTGTTGGGGTACACGATATTATTACAGAACTTGCAATAACAATGATTAATACTGTTTTAAGATTTTTCATGATGTTTCGTCTTTTGTTTTCAACCCAAAGATAAACAGAAACTTATGAAATATGAAAAATTACGATGATTTTTTTTAGAATGATAACAAATTATCTTGTTTTGGTTATTTCGATATCGATTAATTGTCATGCCGATTTAAAATGAAAAACACAATATAATCGATAAAAAAGTGGTTATATTTGGGATGCGATTAGAGTGTTTTTCAAATAGGGTAGGTGTAAAGTTTCGATAATAAAAAATAACTAGCATGAAGAAATGTTTTTTTTGTTTGTTGATGAGCCTCTTTTCACTTGTAATGGTGGCACAAAGTGGCAGGCTCGACATCAGTTTTAATAATGTTGACGATATTCTCGACAGCAATATGGAGCTAATGGTAGAATTGCTAAGAAACGATACGCTGATAATGTCGGAGCCTTTCGATTATTATTTGTGTTTTTCGGGTATTCCCCAAGGAAAATATACCTTACAGCTTACCCTGAATCAGGAGATATTGTGGTTGTTTGCCGATGTTGTTGCCGAGAACGGGGCAACCAATTATTTGGTGTTAACATGGCCTTCGTCAGAAATCGAAAATTTACTGAATCCTACCGAGCATCCGGTGTATCTTGAATTATCCTGGCCTTTCAGGTTGGCTTATCCTATACTTGAAGATAGTCAGTATCCCATCAAAAGAGAATTTGTGTTAGGATACGATTACAATATTGTAGTTCCTCTTGCCAGGCATATCGCACTGGTGAATGGAGTTGGCACCGGTTTCTATTTCTATAAGGTAAAACCAGACTTCGATATTACGGTTGCCATTCATCAGAAAGAACGTTTTTTTAAATGGACGCTTAGCGAAGCCTTGTTTCTACGGGTGGCGAATAAGAATTTGCGCACCGCTCCTTTGAACTATTGGTTTGTTGATGTGGGAGCGGTGTACCATTTCCCGCTCATGTTTAATTACACCTATGTTAACGGAAGCGAAAGAACGGTTACACATCGCATTCACCGGTACAACGATGTTTCGGCAATGTTGAAGCTGGGGTATGCCCCTTTTTCGTTTTTTGTTGAGTACAATCTGTTCGATTATGTAAAATCGCCCTATCCACAAATGCCACGGATGCGTTTTGGTTTCAGTTTGAAAGTGCCTTTGGTTTAGCACTAAACGAATTGAAAATAGGCCCATGCCCAGGGCATTACAAACAGAAACGAGTCGAGGCGATCGAGCATGCCTCCATGTCCGGGCATAATATTCCCGAAATCTTTGATATCGACACTGCGCTTCAGCCACGATGCAAATAAATCGCCGGCAGTGCCAAACACACATACCAATATGGGTAATACTAATGCATCGGTAATGCTAATCTGTTCGGTTATAAATGTACCTGCAAGGGCTAATGCAATGGTTAGCAGTGTTCCACCAATTACCCCTTCAACACTTTTCTTTGGAGAAACCGCCGGCATCAGTTTTGTGCGCCCAATGCTGCATCCTGTGAGGTATGCAAAGCTGTCGTACGACCATATCAGCACAAATACCAGCATGAGCTTAAACCCCGAGTACTCGCTGTAAGCGTATGGAATTTCGGTAAAACCAATATGAACAGCCATTGCCAAGGGTATGGCAAAATATATCACCGACAGCATTAACACCGCTAAGCCTGTTGTTCCCGATTGCCGGTTTTTCAGTATGTACAAAAACGGAAAAGCAAAAAACAAGAGCAACGGAATACTGAGCAACAAATTGCCGGTTCCTGTTTTCGAATAAATAAACACTGCAACAAGTGCCGAAAGTGATATAACCAGCGATGCGATATAGGCGAAGGGAGTCGCTTTTTTATAAAGAGCTTTCAGAAACTCGTGGTGTAAAACAAACATGAAGAAAGCCATCAGGGCTATAAGCGTGTATTCCGAAATCAGAATGCATGCGAGCACAATACCGGTAAAAACAGCACCACTGGCCAGCCTCACCGGCAAACTACTCAAGGCGGGTATTTTCTTCAAATTCTTTGGCAATTTGTATAGCGCTGTTGTAGTCTTCGTTTTTCACAAGAACCTCGATGGCCCCAAAAAGATAGGCGGTGTCTTTCTTATTCATTATAACACTTTCTATGCCATTGTCGCTAAGTACCTGATGCAGCAGTTCGGCCAGATACTCAATGCCGGTTGAATATATGGGTACCCAATCAGGCGTCATCATGTTTTGTTTCTTCATTTGTAGTGTCGGAGTTTTCACTCTCAGGGGATTCTGTTACCTCAATTTCGTCAACCACGGAATCATCCTCGGGGCTCTCGTCGGGTTCCGAACTTTGCTTACTTTCTTCAGTTTTGCCTCGTTTTTCGCCAAAAATTGCGATGAGGTCGTCTCCAAAAATCACTTCTTTTTCGAGCAACTGCTCGGCAAGCGATTCAACCCCTTTTTTGTTCTCAAGAAGGGTTTTCTTGGCCCTGTTGTATTGCTCTTCAACAATGCGTTTTACTTCTTGGTCGATCGACTCGGCAGTTTTTTCGCTGAAAGGCTTGCTAAAGCTGAATTCGTTTTGCCCGGTGCTGTCGTAGTACGACAGGTTACCCACTTTTTCGTTCATTCCAAAATAGGCCACCATTGCAAAGGCTTGTTTGGTAACTCTTTCCAGGTCGTTGAGTGCTCCGGTTGACACTTTCCCAAAGAAAACTTCTTCGGCAGCACGGCCTCCCAGGGTAGCGCATATTTCGTCGAGCATTTGTTCGGTAGTGGTAATTTGTCTTTCTTCGGGCAAGTACCAGGCAGCTCCCAGTGCTTTTCCCCGGGGTATAATGGTAACTTTAAGCAATGGATGTGCATGATCGAGCAACCATCCAACACTGGCATGACCGGCTTCGTGGTAGGCGATTGTTTTTTTCTCGCTAAGGCTGATAATTTTGTTTTTCTTTTCGAGGCCGCCAATGATTCTATCTACAGCATCCAGAAAATCTTGTTTCTCAACTTTTTTCTTATTCTTGCGTGCTGCAATCAAAGCGGCTTCGTTACAAACATTGGCTATGTCGGCTCCCGAAAACCCCGGGGTTTGTTTGGCCAAAAAACTAAATTTCACATCTTTCGAAAGCTTCAGTGGCCTGATGTGTACTTTGAAAATGTCTTCCCGTTCCTTTATGTCGGGAAGCTCTACGTGTATCTGTCGGTCGAAACGGCCGGCACGAAGCAGTGCTTTGTCGAGTACGTCGGCCCGATTGGTTGCAGCCAGAATAATTACGCCACTGTTAGAGGCAAAGCCGTCCATTTCGGTAAGTAATTGATTCAGCGTGTTCTCTCTCTCGTCGTTAGAGCCAAAGTTGGGATTGCGTCCCCGTGCTCTTCCTATGGCATCGATTTCATCGATAAAAACAATGCATGGCGATTTTTGTTTGGCCTGCTTGAAAAGGTCGCGAACACGCGATGCTCCAACGCCCACAAACATTTCTACGAAATCGGAACCCGACATCGAAAAGAATGGCACATTGGCTTCGCCAGCAACGGCTTTTGCTAAAAGTGTTTTTCCGGTTCCGGGAGGACCTACCAGCAGGGCTCCTTTAGGAATTTTGCCGCCAAGTTCGGTATATCGCTTTGGGTTTTTCAAAAAATCAACAATTTCCATAATCTCCACCTTGGCCTCTTCGAGACCTGCCACATCGTTAAAATTGGTGCTTACGTGTTTTTCCTTATCGAAGAGTTGTGCTTTCGATTTACCGATGTTAAAAATCTGACTACCGCCTGCACCGCCGCCGCTCATTCTGCGGAAAAGAAACAACCATAAACCTACCAGTAAAATTATTGGTAGAAGCCAACCCAATACTTCACCTATGTAATTTCTTTCGGTTTTGTACTCGGCAGTTATCATCTCTTCGGGAGCAAAGCTTTTTTGCGCTTCGGCCAGCTGACGCTCGAATGTTTCAACATCGCCAATTTCGAAATAGTAATGTGGACCTGCCGATGAGGGTGAGCCCATTCCGCCACTCAGTTGACTGTGTCGCTCTTCTGCCAACTTGTCAGGTTTGATGTACACATTTACCTTTTCGCGATTGACAATTACTATGCGGGCAACATCGCGATTGGCTACCATTTGCGACTCGAAAGTACTGCGGTTTGTTTGTTTGGCCTTAGGCCCAAAATCGATGAAAGTAAATGCTATAAGAGCAATGGTAATAACAATATACACCCAGTAGTTGCCTATTTTGGGCTTCATGGGGTTTTTATCTCCTTGCTGATTCTCCCGTTCAGGGCGGTTAAATCCTTTGTTCTCGTTTTCTGACATTTCGTTAAAAAATAATCTGTTTTATGTGAAACAAAAATCTTAGGTTTTAGTTTGCTGCAATAAGTTTACCATCTTCGCCAATGTGAGTGAATTTTGCATCTGACCATAGTTTTTCGAGGTGATAGAAGTCGCGGGTCGATTTTTCGAATACATGTACCACTATACTCACATAGTCGAGTAATATCCAAACGCAATTCTCGTAACCTTCGCTGTGCCATGGCCTTTCGCGAATGTCGCTGCGTATTTTGCGCTCGATGTGTTCGGCAATGGCTTTGGCCTGAATGGTAGAACCGGCACTGCAAATGACAAAATGACTTGCTATTGCTGCGTCGGTTTGTCGTAAATCGATATTCACTACATCTTGACCTTTTTTATCTAAAATGGCTTCGTTAATAGCCTGTAACAGGATTTCTTCTTCTTCTTGTATGCGTTTCTTTGTCATATCTTACAATTAAGCCGCAAATATAGTAATTATTTAAGTTGAAAATGTCGTTTTGCAGTCATAATCATTTGATTGTTACTGTTTTTGTTTTCAGGCATTTAGATGTAGGCTTGCTACAACTGCTTGGTCGTTTATGGGGTAACAGCCTGAAACTTGCTGTGAGTTGCTTTTGGGCACTGTATATAGTCATGCAAAAAATATTAACTTTGGGCAAATATTTTGTGTCATGCTAACAAAACGACAAAACCAAATGGCCAGATTAATGCAGAAAGAGTTGGCCGATATTTTTCTTAAAGAAGCCCGAAATTGGCTGCCCGGCATCATGCTTACCGTTACTATGGTAAGGATGAGTCCCGATTTGGGTCTTGCAAAAGTGTATGTAAGTGTTTTCCCTTCGCAGAATGCCGATGCGGCAATTGCCGAAATTCGAAAAATCAGTGGCTTGATACGTAAAATGTTGGGAGATTCAATTAAGAATCAGGTACGCCGTATTCCTGAACTGGTTTTTTATTTCGACGACACGCAAGATTATATGCAGCGCATCGATGATGCCTTAAAATCGTAGCAGCCTTGAATTTCTCGTTTTATATTGCCCGCAGATACTTGATATCGAAAAAATCGAGAAATGCCATCAACATTATTTCGGCAATTTCGGTGGCCGGAGTAGCCGTTGGTACCGCGGCTTTGGTGATTATTTTGTCGGTTTTTAATGGTTTCGACGGTTTAATACGGAATTTATTTACCGCATTCGACCCCGATATTAAAATTACAGCCTTACATTCTAAAACCTTTTCGCCGCTGCCTGCTCAACTCGATGCACTCGAAAAAAACACGATGCTTGCAGCTTTTTCGCTCACTCTCGAAGAAAATGCCTTACTCGAATACGATGGCCAGCAAATGATAGCCACTATTAAGGGTGTAGACGATTCTTACAACAGTGTAACTGGTATCGACAGCATGCTAGTTGCAGGCGACTATGCTCTGTGGCATCAGGGAGTGCCCCTTGGTATTGCCGGCAGGGGCATATCATATTCGATGAATCTGGGGCTTGACTATATTTTGCCGGTAAAAGTACATATTCCGAGCCGCACTGCCGAAATAAGAGGAAACTTTTCGGATGCTGCTAACCTGATAAATACGGCTAATGTGTACACCAATGGTATTTTTGCCGTGCAACAGGAATACGATAACAAATACTATATTGTGCCTATCGATTTTGCACGTGAAGTGCTGGAATACGACGATGACATCAGTGCTATCGAAATAAAACTGAAATCTGATAACGATATGGCAGTAGTTTCGAAGCAGCTGCAAAATCTGTTTGGGAAAGATTTTTTGGTTGCCGACCGTAACGAACAACACAAGTTTTTGTTTCAGGTGATGAAGTCGGAGAAATGGGTAATCTTTTTTATCCTCGTCTTTATTCTTGTGATAGCTTCCTTCAATGTAATAGCTTCGCTTACAATGCTGATAATAGATAAGAAAAAAGACATTAATGTGTTTAGAAGCCTTGGAGCCAACAATATGCAGGTTCGAAATGTGTTTTTTATCGAAGGAATGCTTATCAGTCTTATGGGTGCAATTATTGGATTGGCTGCCGGTGGTTTTATCAGTTGGTTGCAGCAGCATTATGGTTTGGTAAAGCTGGGACGTGAAGGTGCTTTTATTATTGATGCCTATCCGGTAATTGTTCAGGCTGGCGATTTTGTTGTAATTTTTGTTACTGTGTTGTTCATCGGATTTTTAGCCGCATGGTATCCGGTGCGGTATATAACACGAAAGTTTACCATAAGCGATTATTAAACTATGAGTCACAGGTTGAAGTTGTTGGTTTTTTGCATGTTTTTTATGGGTTGCCTTTCGGAGGCAATGTGTCAGGAATCATCACCAACAATGTGGTATAGTCGCATAGCCGGCGATTATATATTTGGAGCTCAGGTATATAACGAAGCCTTTGCATACAAACCGGGCTTTCAATGTGTGATGGCTACAGGTATTGCCCTGAATAGTAAAGTGAACGCTGGTATTGGTGTAAACTATTCGCATTTGCAGTATGAGAGGTTTGTTCCGGTTTTTGCCGAAATAACAGGTTCCATTGGTCGCAAAGACAATAATGCTCGGCTAATCAATATGCAATTTGGTTATGCTCCAGGTTGGTACAAGAGCGGCGTGTTACACGATGCGTATGTTTTTTCGGGCGGTATGTATTTTTGCGCAGGCCTTGGCCTACAAATTAACATTACTCAAGTGTCGGCCCTAAGTTTTATGATATCGTATCGGCATCAGTTTGCCAGACTGCAATATGAATTATTTGGCAACAACCAAAACTCCGAAGTGCTTCACTACGAAATGCTTACACTTGGTGTGTCGTTTCGCTTTCTTCATTTTCGCAATAACACACGGGAATAAACAGTGAGAATCTTGCTTTTTTACATATTTTATGTTGTGTGTTTTGTTGCACTCTGTTCTGTTGAATCGGAAGCCCAGAACATTGTGATAAACGAAGTGATGTATGTAAACAAAACAAGCTTGCCCGATGAAGACGGAGACTTTCACGACTGGATAGAATTGTACAACCCTCTCGACAGTGCTGTTGATATTGGTATGTATGGATTAAACGATAAATACAATAATAGCAATAGCTGGGTTTTTCCGAATACTACCATACCTGCAAAATCATACCTGATAGTGTTTGCCTCGGGGAAAAACCGAAAACATGGTATTGAACTACACAGCGATTTTAAACTTAAAACCATGAAAGAAGCTGTGTATTTGTTCAACAACACAGGTATTATAATCGATTCGATTCATCCGATGTGTGTGCCGCCCGACAACAGTTTGGCCTGCTATCTCGATGCTGATATTTCTAATCGTATAGTTTGTACCCCTACACCGGGCTTTTCGAACAATTCGGCACAAACGGTTGAAGTACATTTTTTGTCGGATACTTTATTGCTGAATACTTATGGGGGGTTCTACAAAAACGCTGTTTTGCTCGAGCCTGTAAAAATGCATGCAAGCAATACAATTCATTACACCCTGAATGGCTCTGAACCCGACTTCGATGATGATTTTATTGAAACAACATTATGGTTAAATAACAGAACGCCATCGAAAAATAAAATCGCAAAACACTCCGAAGATGGAGTAAAACCGGGCAACGATATTATTAAAGCTCAGGTGTTTCGCGCTCAGGTGTACAGCAATGGATGCCCTGCCAGTAATATTGTTACCGAAACATATTTTATAGGCGACAATTGGATTAATCGTTACAATTTACCGGTAGTATCGCTGATTACCGACAACAACAATTTGTTTGACGAGGAAACAGGTATTTATGTGTTGGGCAATCATCAGAACTATTTCATGCGTGGCAAAGAGTGGGAACGCGATGTGCATGTTGAGATATACGATAGTTTGGGTGTAAATGTCATCAAACAGAATGCAGGGATGCGCATACATGGTGGGGGAAACCGTCAGGCTGCACAAAAATCGTTGCGACTGTATGCAAGAGCAGAGTATGGAAAAGAATCGTTTGAATATCCACTTTTTACCGACAAACCGCATATTCAGCATTACGAGCGTTTGTTGCTGCGATCAACCAAAGATTGGCATGCTACGGTAATAAAAGACCATCTGACGCAGAACCTTGTTAAAACCATGAATTGCGATTATATGGCATCAGTTAATGCCATTGTACTCATAAACGGAGAGTATTGGGGCATTTATAATTTACGCGAACGACAAGACGAATATTATGTGGCAGCAAACTACCATATCGATGTTCCACAAATTACCGTGATTGAACACACTGTTGATGGAATTGTTGCCGAAGAAGGTAACTACGACGAATATTCGAATTTATTGCTGTTGATTGATAATCATCAGCTTGACAGTAGTGAGTATTACGAATATGTAAACGAGTTCATCGATTTGGATGCTCTTATCGATTATTATTGTGCAGAGTTATATTTTGCCAACCTCGATTTCCCGTTTCGAAACCTTAGAATGTGGAAAACCGAATGCGATACATCGCGTTGGCGATACTTTTTCTACGATTGCGATGCCTGCATGCAACGAGTGAACTACAATCATTTAATCGATTATGCCGAAAATGACTTCATTCAGCCACGCTTCCACAACGATTACACGTACATCCTTATGCGATTGTTGAAGAACTCAGAATTCCGACAGAAGTTTACCGGCCGATTGCTAAGCCACCTTTCGTCAACATTTGCTCCCAACAGGGTAATTGCATTAATAAGTGATATGGAGCGCGATTTAGAGCCGCTTATGGCCGAACACATTTATCGCTGGCACTTACCCACAGATGTTGTTTCCTGGAAAAAAAATATTGAGATGTTAAAAGTGTTCGCATTACAACGACCGGTGGTGCTTACAGGTCAAGTGCTTGATTATTTTGACAGTATGTTCTTGGTGTATCCAAACCCTACAACCGACCATGTTTACCTAAATCCAAATTTTTCTTGCACGAATCTATCTTATACCATTACCGATATTCAGGGAAGGGTTTTGATAGGTAAAACAGATGTGCTATGCCATAACCCGCCACTATACCTTCCATTGAATTTACCATCGGGAATGTATATATTACGGTTAGAAACACAGGGAATGTGTGTTACGAAAAAAATATGTATTGTAGCACCATGAGAAAATGGAATCGTTTATATCTGAGTTTTGCTTTGTTGTTGTTGTGTGCAACAATGCAGGCTCAGGAACTACGACTTGGGGCAGGTGCCGAATTTGCAGCCCAAAAACAGGTATTTAATGGAGAGGTGCAATGGCGAAAAGATATGTTTGTAAGCTCGCATAGTGTTTTACTGATGCAACTGGGAGCAACACATCGGTTGAATAATTATTCTAGAATTGGAGCAGATTACCGATTTAGTACCGGATTACACGATATGTATACCGAGTCGAATATCGATTATTTGAGTCGTCATCGTGTTGCTGTAGCATTGAAATTCACCACCAAACGGTTTAATAATAGTGTGAGGATGAGCAATAACCTTTGTTATCAGGTACAAATAAGAGAGGATAAACGAATCAGGAATTATTTAAGAAATGAAATAGAAGTCGATTACAGAATAACTCGTGTTTTTAAACCTTTTGTTTCCGCCGAGGTTTTTTATTCTATTAATGAAACTTCATTTCCGATGATGCGATTCAGCCTTGGAGCCAATCTAAGTTTTGGCAGGCATGGTATAGAAGCTGCTTATAAAGCCGATTACTTTTTGAAATCAAACGATCGTGCTGAATATATTATGCAAATAGCCTATATTATTGAGATTTAGCCGAAGTTATAATCCCGATTAACACAATGTCTCTGAACAATGAAATTGAAAAACTGTTCAGAAAAAGAGGAATGTTTTTGAACAAAAGGGTTTCAAATTTATTAGTTTTGTTGCTCTGTTTTATTTGAAATAAAAATATTATGCCGGAAAATCAGGACCAACTGTTGCACGATGTTACACAAAGCGAGTACAAATACGGTTTTATTACCGATATTGAAGCTGATTCTATCCCGAAAGGTTTAAGCGAAGATACCGTGCGAAAAATATCGGCATTGAAGAAAGAACCTGAGTGGATGCTCCAATTTCGCCTGAAAGCATTTCGAAAATGGTTAACCATGGCGATGCCCGAATGGGCACATCTGAATATTCCACACATCGATTATCAGGAAATTATTTATTATTCGGCTCCTAAGCAAAAACCGGCTCTCGAAAGCCTCGACGACATCGATCCGGAGATACGCAAGACTTTCGATAAACTGGGCATTCCGCTCGAAGAGCAAAAACGTATGTCGGGAGTGGCAATCGATGTTGTGTTCGATTCGGTGTCGGTAAAAACTACTTTCCAAGAGACTCTGGCCGAAAAAGGAATCATTTTTTGTTCGTTTAGCGAAGCGGTGCAAAACCATCCCGATTTAGTACAGAAATATTTGGGAAGTGTGGTGCCTTATGGCGATAACTTCTTTGCAGCTCTTAACTCGGCTGTTTTTAGCGATGGGTCGTTTTGCTACATCCCGCAAGGAGTAAGGTGTCCCATGGAACTCAGTACCTACTTCCGAATCAATGCTGCAAACACAGGCCAGTTCGAGCGCACACTTATTGTGGCCGAAGAGGGCTCTTATGTGTCGTATCTCGAAGGCTGCACGGCTCCTATGCGCGACGAAAACCAGCTGCACGCTGCTGTTGTCGAAATAGTGGTGCACAAAAATGCCGATGTAAAATACTCTACCGTGCAAAACTGGTATCCGGGCGACAAAAACGGGAAAGGTGGTATTTATAATTTTGTAACAAAACGGGGTATTTGTAAAGGAGATAATTCACATCTCAGCTGGGCACAGGTTGAAACCGGTTCGGCGGTTACTTGGAAATATCCCAGTACAATTTTACAGGGCGATAATTCATCGTCGGAGTTTTATAGTGTTGCTGTAACCAACAATCACCAACAGGCCGACACCGGAACCAAAATGATTCATCTGGGTAAAAACACCAAAAGCCTGATTGTGTCGAAGGGTATTTCGGCAGGCCTGAGCCAAAACTCATACCGGGGTTTGGTTAAAGTAGCCAAAAATGCCGAAAATGCCCGTAACTTTAGTCAATGCGATAGCTTATTGCTGGGCGATAAATGTGGCGCACACACCTTTCCGTATATTACCGTTGATAACGAGACGGCTGTGGTGGAGCACGAAGCTACAACCTCTAAGATTGGCGAAGACCAAATTTTTTACTGTAACCAGCGTGGCATTAGTACCGAAGATGCCATTGCACTGATTGTGAATGGCTATGTGCGCGAGGTTATCAATCAGTTACCTATGGAGTTTGCCGTTGAAGCTCAAAAACTATTGCAAATAAGCCTTGAGGGGAGTGTGGGATGATGAACAATGCCATGCATACCGGCTTTAAGTATTGGCTCGGCAACGAAACATTTCACAAAGAAATTTCGTTGTCGAAGCTCAGCGAACACTCCGACGCTGTAGATGAGGCTTTTTCGATTGCTTTATGTGGCGAACAACCCGAAGCCTGGCGTGCTGCTTGGTTGCTGGGGCATTATTTCTATAACCAAGACCAACGCCTTACCGAAAAACTCGATAGTTTAATACAGCTAATGCCAAGTGCAAAACCCGATGGATATCAGCGGGAATTGTTGAAGCTTATTGCCAAATGTGAACTCGACGAACCTAGGGCAGGAGTGTTGGCCGATATTTGTTTTTCGATTTGGGAGCAAAACCGAAAACAATCATCGGTTCGCGGCGAAGCATTTAAAACCCTAATCAGGATATCGGAGTGGTATCCCGAAATGAAACCTGAATTGCAATTACTATTCGAAGAATATAGCGACACGCTAAGCCCCGGAATTAAACAATCGTTGCAGCGGCGCCTGCATCAATCAATATTATCTGACAGAAAAACCCAAAAATAAAAACAGTTAATTATGCTTACTATCAAAAATTTGCATGCCGAAATCAATAATAAAGAAATTCTGAAAGGACTAAATCTGGAAGTGAAACCCGGAGAAGTCCATGCCATTATGGGACCCAACGGGTCGGGAAAATCGACTTTGGCAGCAGTGCTCACCGGTAGAGACTTGTTCAATGTTACCGCCGGCGAAATTGTGTATAAAGGCAAAGATTTGCTCGAAATGTCGCCCGAAGCACGTGCCCGCGAAGGAATATTCCTTAGCTTTCAGTATCCTGTTGAGATTCCGGGTGTGAGTATGGTGAATTTTATGAGGACCGCTCTCAACGAAAAACGGAAATATCGGGGCGAAGACGCATTGAGTTCAGCTGCATTTCTCAAATACATGCGAGAGATGAGCGAAATGGTCGAAATCGATGCGAAACTTACCAACCGTTCGGTGAACGAAGGTTTTTCGGGTGGCGAAAAAAAGAAAAACGAGATTTTTCAAATGGCTATGTTACAGCCCGAACTTGCCATTCTCGACGAAACCGACTCAGGTCTCGATATCGATGCCCTGCGTATTGTTGCCAATGGCGTGAATAAGCTGAAATCGCCCACCAATGCTGCCATTGTGATTACACACTACCAGCGTTTGCTCGACTATATAGTGCCCGACAAAGTACATATATTGTACGAAGGTCGCATTGTGAAAACCGCCGGCAAAGAGTTGGCCCTTGAGCTTGAAGATAAGGGTTACGAATGGATTAAAAATAGTGCTAATTAGTTCGCTGAATCATGATGAATTTAACCGAAAAGTATATTGCCAAATTCAAAGAAACACTTCAATCGGGTTTAAATGGTGAATTGTTTGCCGAACACAGAAATGCTGCGCTTCGGGCGCTGCAAAAAACAGGATTGCCCGATCGTAGCGACGAAAACTATAAATATTCCGACTTCTCCGGGTTTCTGGCAGTCGATTATCAATTTCCGCTGCAGCCCGAAAAAATTCAAGGCGATTTGAATCATTTTTGGCAATGCCGGGTGCCCGATATGGACACACGCGTTGTGTTGTTGTCGAACGGATGGTACTACGAAAAGAACGATACCGTTCTCGATTTGCCCGAAGGTATGATTATCTGTGGCTTACATCAGGCTTCGTTGCAATACCCTCATTTATTTAAAAAGTATTATAACCAATATGTTCACAACGCCGATGGTTTTGCAAATCTAAACACTATGTTTGCCAACGATGGCGTGTTTGTTTATGTTCCCGAAAACCTGAAAATTGATAAAACCATACAGCTGGTGAATCTTACCCATGGGTTTACCAATCGTTTTGTGATGCAGCGCAACTTAATTGTTGTGAGCGAAAATGCCTCGCTGCGAATGATGATTTGCGACCACACTCTGAATAAATCTCAAAACATGGTCAATAATCTTACCGAGGCCTATGTGGCTAAAAATGCTGCACTCGAAGTGTATTCAATACAAAACGAACCCGACCGCTCGGCAGTAATCAAGAGTTTGTACTTTCATCAGGAAGAAAACAGCCGATTGACCAATCTGGCATTTTCGCTGCATGGGGGGCAATTGCGAAACAATGTTAATGTATTGCTTAATGGAAGTAATTCAGAGGCAAATCTCTACGGATTGTACCTGAACGATAGGGAACAGCGGGTCGATAATTATACCTCGGTGGAACATGCCGTAGCTCATTGCACCAGCAATCAATTCTACAAGGGTATTCTCGACGAAAATGCCAGAGGCGCATTCCAAGGTAAAATTATGGTAAGAAAAGATGCACAAAAAACAGAAGCCTACCAGTCGAATAAAAATATTTGTCTTACTCCAACGGCAAAAATGCGTACAAAACCCCAACTCGAAATATACGCCGACGATGTGAAGTGCTCGCATGGTGCTACAGTTGGGCAACTCGACGAAACAGCATTGTTTTATCTGCGATCGAGGGGAATTGCAGAGAAAGAAGCCCGATTGATGCTGATGTATGCTTTTGCCGACGACATTGTGCGAAAAATCCCTGTGTTGCCACTTCAGGAACAAATTTCGGGTTTGGTGAATTCAAGGCTGCGCGGCGAGTTTGCCGAATGCAATCACTGTTTGCTGAACTGTTCACGCAATTAATTTTCGGTTTGGATATAACTCACAAACAGGTTTGTTTTTTTTTAATTATATTGCCACAAACTTACCAAGACTATGTTGTTCAGCGAAGTTATAGGTCAACAAACAGTAAAACAGCAACTTATTCAAACTGTGAAAGAAAACAGGGTAAGTCATGCACAATTGTTTTATGGGCCTCAGGGAAGTGGTAAACTGGCATTGGCCATTGCCTATGCGCAATACATAAGTTGTACCGGTAAAAAAACCGACGACAGTTGCGGAAACTGCCCCTCGTGTCACAAGTATTCGCGACTGGTACATCCCGACCTGCATTTTGTATTTCCTGTAATATCGGGTCAGGGAAAAGCTTCGGTTAGCGATTCATACATTGATGCCTGGAGAGAAATGGTTTTAAAAAACCCGTATTTCAACCTGAATATGTGGCTCAACCATATTGGTGCCGAAAACAAGCAGGGCAGTATTATGGCCGATGAAGCGCGCGAAATAATCAGAAAACTGAGCCTGAAAACCTTTGAAGCCGAGTATAAGGTAATGATTGTTTGGCTGCCCGAACGTATGAATAATGCAGCGGCCAATAAGCTTCTTAAAATTTTAGAAGAACCACCCGATAAGACCTTGTTTATTCTGGTAGCCGACACACACGAAGATGTTTTACCCACAATTTTGTCGAGAGCACAACCCCGTAAAATACCGGCTATCGATTCAGAGAGCTTGTCGGCCTGGTTGATGAAACAATTTGGAGTTGACCAAGCAGAAGCTATTGATGTGTGCAGGATGTCGGCCGGAAATTATTTTGAAGCATGCAACCACATAGATGCAAGCAACGATTTTACTTTCAACTTCAATAATTTTGTTGCTCTGATGCGCTTGGCTTATGCCAAAAATGTTGGCGACATGGTGAAATGGGTGAGCAACATGGCAGGAATTGGTCGCGAAAAACAAAAAGAATTTATTGAGTACGCCCTGCGAATGTTGCGGGGTAATTTTTTAATGAACAGCAAATTGCCCGATTTGTCGTTTTTGGTTCAACAAGAAGTTGATTTTTCGAAGAAGTTCTCTGCATTTATAACAAACAATAACGTAGAAGCTATTGCCAACGAACTCGACAAGGCAGCTTACCATATAGAGCGTAACGGCAATCCTAAAATTATTTTTACCGACCTTGCATTTACGTTGATGGTGCTGTTGAGGCAAGCCTGATTTATTGTGAATGGCAGTGCGGCTTAGGTCTGAAATAAACCGTGCAGGTTGGCGTCTATTTTATTAATCACACTGCGTAGGTCTTCCTGATTTTGGGTAAAGTCGGTGTTGTCAACTTCTACAATGAGTAATTTACCATGTTTATAGCCATTTATCCATGCTTCGTAACGTTCGTTGAGCCGCTGCAGGTAATCGAGCCGTATCGTGTTTTCGTATTTGCGGCCACGTTGCTGTATTTGCTGTACCAGTGTGGGCACCGAAGCTCTAAGATATATAAGCAAATCGGGGGGTTGAACCAGCGAACTCATCAAATTGAATAACGAAAAGTAATTGTCGAAATCACGTGTCGACATTAACCCCATCGAATGCAGGTTGGGCGCAAAAATATATGCATCTTCATAAATAGTTCGGTCTTGTATTACCGTTTTCCCCGATTTACGTATATCGAGAATCTGACTGAACCTGCTGTTCAGAAAATACACCTGTAAATTGAACGACCAACGCTGCATGTCGGCATAAAAATCGGCGAGATACGGATTGTCTTCAACATCTTCGAAGTGCGGCGACCATGCGTAATGTTTTGCCAGTAACTGTGTAAGTGTAGTTTTTCCGGATCCAATGTTTCCTGCAATAGCTATATGCATAATATGTAATTTTCAGACGTACTAAAATATATTTTTTTGACGTATTGGCAATGCATTAGTTTTCAACCGGAGCATAAATTTTTAAAATTTTGTTGAAAACTATATATAGTCGTTGCCCTGTATATGATATGTAGCGATAATCCTGTTCAGGTATTTGGGTTGTAATGGCAACTGGGGCTTGTATCGGACTTAGTTTGTACAATAAATCGGTGATATAGAAAAAACTATTGTCGGTTGCGTAAATGGCTTTAATACCGGGCACTTTAATATTGATTACGAATCCGGCAAATTTGTCGAAAACAAAAACGCCGCTTTTTTCGAACACAAGGCATATATAATCCGAAAATTCGGCAAGCAACACCGGTTTGTCGTTTTTGTGTTTTAGAACAATACTGTTACTTTCGTTCTGTTTTTCGAGTTGATTGTTGAAGTATTTTATGCGATAATCGATGCCGTCGTACACCCAAAAACCGCCTTTTTGCGACGAACACAATACTTCGGGACGCAACAGGTTCACATTGTCGAGCGCAATAGGGTCGCGAAGCATACTCAATGTGTTGTCGAGAAATATCACATAGTTGAAATCGGCGTAAAACAGTAAAATTCTAAACGGATTGCTTACATCAACCGAATGAATGGCTCCAAACATGCTGTTGGTGTATGTGTTGGCAGTTTTTCCTTCTGAATCGAGTTTTTTTATGCTGCTGTTATCAACCAGATAGATGTTGCCCGAAAAATCAACATGAAAAACTCCGGTACCGATTTCTACTTCTTTTATTTGATCCCATTGAGCCTGTAGGCCTAAGCAGAATACTAAGAAAATAACTATTATGCTAATTAATTTCATAAAGCTGTAATTATGCGCCCTTACTTATATGCTCAAAAACCTAACCAAAGCTACGATACAAACATAATAAAAACTGCCCGTTAGTTTTATAAAAACAGGCAGTTTTTATTAGTTCCGCAGCAAAGTGGGCTATTTATTGTGATGCGGGCAGTCGTTGTCTTTATGCATCTTTTTGTTTTGCATATCTTTTTGCGGATGGGGTTTGTGCCCCTTTTTTGTGTGATGCATATCGTACTGCATACGTTGCTCGGGCGTAAGCTGGGCTTTTATTTTTATGTCGGCGTGGGTTTTGTTCTTCATGATTTGTGTTTTAATACTGCCGATTTCCTCAATTTTCTTGTCAATTTCTTTTTCGGCAGGTTTTTCTTGAAGCAACATCTTGTTGAGTTCTGCTTTTTTAATTTCTAAATCAGCTTTCAGTTGCGTGTTATTGTTGCGCATTTCTGTTCTGATTGCTTTAATGGCATCGCTCTGTTGTTCTGTAAGGCCTTCGATGTTACACTCTTTTTTGTTTTTCTCGTGCCGGCAATCGGCCGGTTTTTCCTGCGCAAGGCTTGTTAATGTAAAACAAACAAGCACAATACTTACAATCATTAGTTTTGTTTTCATTTTTTTGTCAATTAATATTACATTTACTTTGACATTTGCGCGATTATTTGGTTTAACCGAAGTTTAATTATTTTTGTACCGGTCAAAAAAAATATTTAGTTTATGGATAGCATTCTCCTCGTAGTATTGTTTTTGGGTGCATTAATATTTTGTGCTCATTTTTTTAATGCAATATTCGACCGTACCAAAATACCCAATGTTTTACTGTTGCTGCTTATTGGTATTATTGCCGGGTTCTTTTTCGACGAAAGGCAGTTCTTTGGTCGTGTGGGCAGTGTGTTTACAACTGTAACCCTTGTAGTAATCATCTTCGAAAGTGGTGTGAATCTGAAGTTTGGCGAAATAAAGAAGGCAATAGCATCAGCTACATTGATAACGGTTTTCAACTTTATAGCCACCCTTATTGTTACATCTTTTTTAACAAAGTTCTTACTCGGCTTCGATTGGACGAGTGCTGTTTTTATGGGCTCTATAATTGGTGGAACCTCTTCGGCAGTAGTCATTCCTATGCTGAAGCAAATGAAGTTGAGCGAAAAAAGCAATAATGTGCTATTGCTCGAGTCGGCCTTAAGCGATGTGCTGTGCCTGGTAGTTGGCTTGGCTGCACTCGAAGGCCTTAAGGTTGGAGCCCTCGATATCGGCAGCATACTGAATTCGATGTGGAAGTCGTTTTTGTTTGCTGCACTCATTGGTCTGGCCGCAGGTTTTTTGTGGTCATTATTACTCGATTTTATTAGAGGTGCCAAAAACTCTATGTTTACAAGCCTTGCATTTTTATTTGTGGTGTATAGCATTGTAGAGCTATTGCAACTGAACGGAGGAATTGCAGCATTGTGTTTTGGGATTGTTTTGGGCAATACAGAATCTATCAAAAATATGAGTTTGGTTAAGCGACTTATTCGCCAACCAATTGGGTCGTTGCACACCAACGAAAAGAGCTTCTTTTCGGAAATCGTATTTATTCTGCAGACCTATTTTTTTGTGTATGTAGGCGTGAGTATTAAATTCGGAAGTATTGATGTGTACTTGTTTGCACTTCTCGTTGTAGTGCTTATTATACTTGCAAGGCCTATTGGAATAAGACTGTTTGTACGCAAAGGTGTTTCTCCCAAAGAAATTAGCATTATGTCGGTTATGACGCCCAAAGGATTGGTGGCAGCAGTGCTTGCATCTTTGCCTTTTCAGTTGGGATTGCCTTATGGCGAAAAAATTCAGGATGTGGGTTATGCTGTTGTTCTGCTTAGTATTTTAATTTGTAGTATTTTGGTAATGATGGCAAGCAAAGACCCGTTTTTCTATCATAAATTGTTAGGCCGTAAATCGAAAGAAGACAAATCAATTGAGGACACATCTTCAGGTGATAGTGCTTCTCAACCTGCAACTGACGAAACCAATGCAGAGCAAGCTGACGAAGAGCCTTCTGAAAACACTCAGCCCGACACAGATACAGATGCCGAAACCACAACTCCAACCCCAACGCATGAGTGATATGCAATACGATAGCATCCCTCTGCGCATTGTGAATGTCGATAGTTTTGGAATACATGTGTTTGTGAGTGCTTATGTGGGTCGAAAAAAAATTAATATGCTTATCGATACAGGGGCGAGCCGGTCGGTTTTCGATTACAGCAGCATCCTGTTTGCCGGTTTGCAGTTCGAAAGGGTTGTTGAACTGAGCCAATCGTCGGGGATTAATGCCGAAATCAACAATTTGTTTTCGGCCAACATCAATTGCTTCAGAATCGGCAAGATGGTTTTCAGGAACCAAAAGGCACTGTTCATGTCGTTCGACCATATCAATTCCATGTATAGGGCAATGAATATTCGTGAGATTTCGGCGATTCTTGGTGCAAATTTTCTGATGCGGTATCAGGCTCAACTTGACTTTGGAACAGGGCAGTTAAGCTTGTGTCTAAATAAAGGAACAGATTTGGGTGTTTTTTAAAAAAAAGTCTATATTTGCAGGCTATTAAAAAAAGAAGTTTAAACATTTAAAAATTAAAAGAAATGCGTAATAAAGGTGCTGTTATTTTGGTGGCTGTTTTACTATCGCTGATTTGTCTTTACTACCTGTCGTTTACCATAAGGTCGAATCAGATTTCGAATCGTGCTGCCGAGTTTGCCGAAACAAAGTTCAAGGCAATGAACCTGAAAGTGGATGATCTCGAAAAAGCACATATTGTCGACTCCATCCAGCGTTCCTACCTCGATTCGTTGTCGGGGGAAGTCGTTTTTTGGATGTTCAAAAACTACACATACAAAGAATTGCGTGAACGTGAACTCAATTTGGGCCTTGACCTTAAGGGCGGAATGAACGTTACTATCGAGGTGTCGGCTTCCGACATTATAAAAGCCCTGTCGAACAACAAGAACGACTCGCTGATGAATGTGGCAATACAGATTGCCTTGCAGAAGCAAGTGGCCAGCAACGAAGGATTTGTGAATTTGTTTGCGGCAGCCTACAACGATGTGTCAAAGGGAAAACCACTGGCCGAGTTATTCATTACTTCCGAGAACAAGGGTAGCATTACCATTCAGTCGACTAATAACGAGGTAATTGCATATCTTCGCGAAGAGTATAGTGCAGCCATTGGTAATGCCAACGAAGTACTCCGTAAGCGTATCGACCATTTTGGCGTGGTGCAGCCCAACATTCAAGAAGATTTTGCCATTAAGGGACGCTTTCATATTGAGTTGCCGGGTATCAAAGACCCCGAACGTGTTCGTAAACTCCTTCAGGGAACAGCCTTACTCGAATTCTGGGAGACCTACGAAAACAGCGAAGTATTTAAATCGCTCGAGCAAATCAATGCCTTTTTGGCAAAAACCGATATGCCCGAGGAACCCGATACAACTAAGCAGCTTGCAGTCTCCGAGCCTGTGCCTGCTGCCGATAACCAAAACATTATTCTCGACGACGACGATTTGTTGAAACTCGATTCCAATACAAGCACCGACACAGCTAAGGCAAAAACCGAAAAAGCACAAACTCCTGTGGCTGAAGCTCAAAATCCTTTCTTCGAACTCCTCGTTCCTAATATGACACAGCAAGGTGAATTAATGCCGGGGCCTGTTGTGGGAAGAGCTCATATTAAAGATACAGCCAAAATAAACCGCATATTGCGCGACAAAAAAATAAGTGAATTTCTTGCCGAAGACCTCATGTTATCCTGGTCGTTTAAACCACTTGAAAACGCTCCCGATTATTATGAACTTATTGCTCTGAAACGCGATAGTAAAACCAGTGGCTGTGCCTTGGGTGGCGATGTAATAACCAATGCCCGCGAAGAGTTTGGTCAGGGAACGGCTTATGCCGAAGTTACTATGGTTATGGATAGTCGTGGTGCCAACGAATGGGCGCGCATTACCCGTGTTAACAAAGGACGCAGTATTGCTATTGTTCTCGATGGTTATGTGTATTCGTACCCAACAGTGCAAAACGAAATTAAGGGAGGTCGCAGCTCTATTACAGGGAACTTTTCCATTAACGAAGCAAAAGACCTTGCAAACGTGCTTAAATCGGGTAAAATGCCCGCTCCTGCACACATCCTGTCCGAAGAAATTGTTGGGCCGTCGTTGGGGCAAAAAGCAGTGACCTCGGGTCTCAACTCCTTCATCATTGCTTTTATCATTGTGTTGATTTACATGTTTGTGTACTACGGTCGTCCGGGTTTAACAGCCGATATGGCTCTTATTGCCAACCTATTCTTTATCATGGGTGTGCTGGCTTCGTTTGGCGCGGTGCTTACACTTCCGGGTATTGCTGGGGTAGTGCTCACCATAGGTATGTCGGTAGATGCCAATATTCTTATTTTCGAGCGTATTCGCGAAGAACTGAGAACGGGGAAAGCCCTTCCGATGGCTATAAAAGATGGTTATAAAAACGCGTATTCGGCTATTATCGATGCGAATATTACCACCTTGCTTATTGCCATCATTCTTTTTAATTTTGGCGTAGGCCCAATTCAGGGTTTTGCTACTACCCTTATGATTGGTATTGTAGCCTCATTGTTCTCGGCTATTTTCCTTACCCGTCTGGTATTCGAAACCTCAATAAAACGTGGACGTAAACTGAATTTCGAAACAAAGCTAAGCCGCAATGCATTTACCAAAGTGAACTTTCAGTTTCTCGATCGACGTAAACCATTCTATATTGTGTCGGCCTTCCTTATTGTAATTTCTATTGTGTCGCTAACCACACGTGGTTTGAATCCGGGTATCGATTTTGCCGGTGGTCGCAATTATATTGTGCGTTTCGACAAAAATGTGTCTGCCGAGGAAATATCCAAAATGTTGAAACCTATGTTCAACGACGAAGCACCTATTGTGAAAACATTTGGGGCTTCTAATCAAGTAAAAATTTCTACAAAATATTTAATTGACTCTCCCGACCGCAGCGCCGACGAAATTGTCGATTCGTTGCTTTATGTTGGCTTAAAACCATTGTTGCCCGAAAAAACAAGCAAAGAGGAGTTCCTGGCCGACTATCGTCAAAGTTCGCAAAAAGTAGGGCCTGCAGTTGCCGACGATATTAAATCGAAATCGATTGTGGCCATTGTACTGGCGCTTATTGTAATATTTATTTATATCCTAATCCGATTCAAGAAGTGGCAATATTCTATGGGTGCTGTGGCTGCATTGATTCACGACGTTACTATTGTGCTCGGGCTATATTCGCTGCTGTATTCAATAATGCCGTTCTCTCTCGAAATCGACCAGGCATTTATTGCAGCTATCCTTACGGTGGTAGGGTATTCAATCAACGATACAGTGGTAGTATTCGACCGCATCAGAGAGTTCCTCAACGAGTTTAAAAAGCGTGACCGCAAAGAAACTATGAATCGCGCCATGAACAGCACCCTGAGTCGTACGGTGGGAACCTCACTTACCACCTTGCTGGTATTGCTGGCCATCTTTATTTTCGGCGGAGAAGTAATACGCGGGTTTATTTTCGCTATTATTGTCGGGATTCTTATAGGTACATACTCATCCATATTTATTGCTACACCGGTTACCTACGAACTGATGAAGCGTAAAGAAAAGAAAGAATTGAAATAAACACTAAAGAGGCTTGCAAGAGCCTCTTTTTTTATTGTTTCTTAAAGTGATCTTGAATTATTAGGGCTTTTGATTTACCGATTATTTTACTAAGCTCATCGACTGGTGCATGTTTAATGTTATGTGCCGAACCAAAATGCTTCAGTAATAAACCAAGTGTTTTTTCGCCAATGCCTTTTATGTGCAACAACTCATTGTCGAGCATCTGTTTATCGCGCTTCTTGCGATGGAAGGTTATGGCAAATCTATGGGCTTCGTCGCGCAGTTGTCTGATTATTTTTAGCGATTCTGAATTTTTGTCAAGGTACATGGGCGTAGAGTCTCCCGGATAATATATCTCTTCGAGTCGCTTGGCGAGGCCAATAATAGCCATCTTTCCATACAAATCGAGGGTTTTTAAGCTGTCAACAGCAGCACTTAATTGTCCCTTTCCGCCATCAATCACAATTAACTTGGGTAATTCTCCCCCTTCTTCCGAAAGTCGTTTGTAACGTCTGAAAATAATTTCCGACATCGAAGCAAAGTCGTTGGCCCCTGATACCGTTTTAATATTGTAGTGGCGATATTCTTTTTTCGAAGGTCGTGTATTGCGAAATACTACACAAGAAGCTACCGGATTTGTTCCCTGCAGGTTCGAGTTATCGAAACATTCTATGTAGTAGGGCATCTCAGCAAGCCGTAGGTCTTTTTTCAGGGTTTGCAGTTTCCTCTCAATGGCAATTTCGGGATCACGTTTCTCTAAAATGCGTTGCTTCTCCATCATAAAAAAACGGGCATTGCGCTGGGCAAGCTCTTGAAGTTTAAGCTTATCGCCTTTAGTGGGAACCTTCCATTTCAGCCCTTCGGGGGTGAAATCGGGCTTTACAGGCACCACCGCTTCGTTGGTGTCTTTCCGATTGCGGTTCCAAATATCGAAGGCAACATGCAGCAGCACCTCTTCGGGTGTTTCGTTCATGCGGCGCTTCACTTCGGTATTAAACGAATGCACAATGGCTCCGTCGATAATTTTCAAATAACTAATATAATACGAATGGTTGTCGTGGGCAATGCCATACACATCAATATTTTTTGCCTTATTGTTTACCACAGTCGACTTGGCCTTGAAGCTTTCGATAATGGCTATTTTTTCTTTTATCTGATTGGCTTCTTCGTATTTATATTCCTTTGCTAAACTCATCATTTTCTGTTGCAGGTAGCCAATTACATGAAGCATTCGTCCTTTTATAATGCTGCGGGCTTCTTCTATATTGGCCCGATAATCGTCTTTCGACTGAAATCCCACGCAGGGAGCCAAACAAGTGCCTATATGATATTCGAGGCAAACATCGAATTTGGCTTTGTTGATGTTTTCTTGAGTGAGTTTTAACCGGCAACTGCGCGGTTTATAAAGCTGTTTCACTAAACTCAACAGCGTTTTTATGGTGTATCCCGAGGTGTAGGGGCCATAAAACTCGCCTATAAAATCGGCCTTGTTACGGGTATAAACAATTCGCGGAAACTCCTCGTTGGTGATGCACACCCAGGGGTAGGTCTTGTCATCTTTCAGCATTACGTTGTAGCGCGGTTGCCATTGTTTTATGAGGCTGTTTTCGAGAAGCAGTGCGTCGTTTTCGTTGGCAACAACAATATGTTCGATGCGAACTGCTTTGCGCAGCATAACTGTTGTTTTATTGTTGTGTTGCGACTTTGCAAAATACGATTGAACGCGTTTTTTTAAGTTTTTTGCTTTACCGATATACAGTATCGTATTATCGCTGTCGAAAAACTTATACACTCCCGGTGCATCGGGCAACGAGGCAGCTTCGCGGGCTATATGTTGTGGCGTTTTATCCAATGTTTGCGCTTATTTTCGCTTCTATTTGCACAGTGCACATGTGGTTGACGGGTTTGCTCACTACACAATATAATTCTTCACATTTTCTCGATATACCTATCAGTCCAAGTCCTGCTCCCGATTTCTCTGCTGTTGCATTTGCAAGACGGTCGAGATACATGTGCTTTTTTTGTTCGGCGCTAAGCCCATTCAAATATGTGATTTTTTTGTGGAGTTCCGTTGCCTCGTTGCAACTACATCGATTCTGAGTAGATATTGTAATGCTTTTGGTTTTAAGATGAAAACTCACTGATACTTCACTATAATTGTAGTATGGCTCTGCTGTGTGGTGCGTGAGATTTGTAAGCATTTCTGCAAAAATATATTCAATACGCCTGATATGCACCTTGGGCACACCATAGTTTTTTAGTGTAGATACCAGTACATTGGTTTCCGAAAGAATCTCTTCAGTTTTTAATACTCCTTTGTTCTTAAAAAGTATCATTCTTCTTCGGCTTAAATAACGCATTGACAGTGTCCAAAAATAATACGTAAAAATAGCAATTTAGCCTGTTTTGTTAACCCTATTACTAAATCTTTGTTGCATTGTTGTTATTTACTCCATTTTGCAGTGTCCCGAAGATTCAATGTGACGTATCTGTCAGTATTAACCAGGTTTATAAATCAGAAGTTTTATGAAATAATTATGGATTTATTCGTCTTAAGACTTCTGATACACTGAAATCTTCAAAAAGTAGATTGTTCAATAAATCTTTTTATTTTGCTCAAAATCTTGAAACTTGCTTGTTGTATTATTGATTTTTTTAATAAGTTTACCACCGTAATTTATACCGGCAAAGTATTTATAAAAGTAATGTTATGGCAAAAGAATTCGATCCGTTTCTTGACGATTTGCAGGAATTCGAAGATGATGATTTCGATAGTATCGAAGAGCTCGATGAAGAGGATTTAGACGGGCTTAATGATGATACTGATTTTGGTGATTTTGATGAAATTACCGAAGATGATGATGATTTCGATTTCTCTGATTTTGAGGATGATGACCTTGAGTTTGATGAATTCGACGACGAAGAATAATTGATGTTGTTGGTTTTTGTCTGATTTCTCCTTTACGGATACTCTGTCCGCCACATGCCGTTTTATGCCAGGGCTGCTGTTAGCAAATGGCTGCTATATTTGCATCGATGAAAGAACCCGTTACAATTGCCTCATACACCCTTGGTTGTAAACTGAATTATTCAGAAACCTCATATATGTTACAGCAACTCGACAAAGGCATTTTTAAGCAGGTTCCCTTTAGGTCGAAAGCCGACATTTATATTATCAATACCTGTACCGTTACGTCTGCTGCCAACAGCAAAAGCAGGAATGCGATTAAACGTGCAATTGCTTCGAACAGCGATGCGCTGATAGCTGTTACCGGATGTTATGCCCAACTGAAGCCTCATGATATTGCAGGCATAGCCGGAGTGCATTTTATTACGGGAAGCAACGGGAAAAGTAAGCTGGCTGAGCTAATTTCGAATTATGTGTTGTTGAACACCGGTAAACAATCGCTTATCGATGCTATGTGTTGCGATAGTTTTGAACCTGCATGCAGCTACGAAGGTCGCACCCGTGGTTTTTTGAAAATACAGGATGGTTGCAGTTACCGCTGCAGCTATTGTACCATTCCAATGGCTCGCGGCAACAGTCGCAGTGCATCAATGCATCAATTGCTTGAACAAACTGAGACCATGAAAGCGTCGGGTGTTCACGAAATTGTACTTACCGGGGTTAATATTGGCGACTATGGGAGAGGAACCCACAATACCCTTATCGATTTATTGAAAGAACTTGAACATTCGGGCCTGCCGCGTATTCGGCTCGGTAGCATTGAGCCCGACCTTCTGGGCGACGATATTATTGATTTCATGGCACAGTCGTCGTGTCTTATGCCGCATTTTCATATTCCGCTGCAGTCGGGTAGCAACAATATGCTGAAACTGATGCGTCGACGATATAACCGGCAGCAGTTCGGTGATTTGGTGAATGGCATTCGTAAGAAAATTCCTGCGGCCTTTATTGGCATTGATGTAATAGTGGGAGTGAACGGCGAAACAGAAGCGCTTTTTAACGAATCGTTTCAATTTGTGCAATCTCTCGATGTCTCTTTTTTACATGTGTTTAGCTATTCGGAACGCGAAAATACCCTTGCCCTGAGTTTTTCTCCTGTTGTTGGTGCTGCCGAAAAAGCCCGCCGTAGTGGCATGATGCATGAACTTTCGAATCAAAAACAGAATAAATTCTGCATAAGCCAGATAGGCCAACAAACCAAAGTGCTATGGGAATCGCGTTCAAAAAACAATATGATGTATGGTTTTACCGAAAACTACCTGAAAACCGAAACTGCTTTTCGCAGCGAATTGGTAAATACGATAACCAGGGTAAGACTTACCGGCATTGCAGACAGTGGTAATATGACAGTAGATATTGGGTAGTTGACAGTAGTAACAAATTCTGTATTTTTGAAAAATTGAAAGTTCAGCATGAATTTAACCGGCCTTGTAAAAGAAATAGAAGCCATTGCCTGCGATGCGGGCAGCTTGCTACTTGATGAGAGAACAAAGCTAACACGTTCGCATATTGAACACAAGGGTCTCAACGATTTGGTTACTTATATCGATCGTAAGTCGGAGCAACTGATAGTTAATGCTCTAAAACCTTTAGTTCCTGATGCCGGCTTTATTGTTGAAGAGCAATCGGTGTTGCAGCGTAAGGCCGATTATCAGTGGATAATCGACCCGCTTGATGGCACCACAAATTATATTCATGGTCTGCAGCCTTACACGATTAGCATTGGGCTCTATCATCGAAACACCGCTTTGGCCGGTGTGGTTTACGATCCGGTCTCACGCGAATGTTTCAGTGCCTCAAAGGATAGCGGTGCATATCTGAACAGAGAAAGAATTCAAGTGTCGTTGTCGCCGAGCGTGGCCGACAGTTTGTTTGTAACCGGTTTCCCCGTAAACGAGTTTTCGAGAAACGAAGCCGGTTTTCAACTGATGGATTACATAATTAGAAACACCCATGGCATCCGCCGGCTTGGCTCGGCTGCAGCCGATCTGGCTTATGTGGCCTGTGGAAGAATCGATGCTTTTTATGAGTATAACCTAAAACCATGGGATGTAGCTGCAGGTGCTCTTATTATTGCTGAGGCGGGAGGAAGAATCAGCGATTTTTCGGGCTCATCCAGTTTTGTTTTCGGCAAAGAAATTGTAGCAAGCAATAATTTGATTTTTAACGAATTCCTAACAATTCTTCAGAGGTTTATGTATGAAGGAATAAAATAATTCAGTATATTGTGGAACTAAATAAACCAATAATAATGAAAAAAAGTATCGTGTTCTTTTTTGTCCTTGTCTTGATACACACAGTCAGGGCCGATAATTTGGAATCGTATTTTATGTATAACACCTACAACTCGCCCGAGGGGCCCTATGTAGAAACATTCATAAGTACAATTGGAAGTTCGGTTGTTTTTGCGAAAAACAGCAATGGTAAATACCAGGCCGAAATAGAGGTTACCATGGTGTTTTATAAAAACAACGAAATCGTAACATTTCGAAAATACACACTGTCGAGCCCCGAAGTAAGCGATTCGGCTGCGCTTAAGCCTAATTTTATCGATGCACAGCGAATACCTCTCGAAAATGGCATATACAATCTTGAATTAATTATCAAGGACCTTAACACAACAAAAGATGCCTATGTGTATGCCGATATTATAAAAGTTGACTATCCGGCTGATAAGTTCTCGTTCAGCAGCCTGCAATTTATCGAGAACTATGTAGTGTCTGACGACAACACTGTGCTCGAAAAGCATGGATATAAAATGATTCCCTATATTTCCGATTTTTATCCGGCCAATACCGACCGTCTGATTTTTTATGTTGAGATGTATAATACAAGCATTCTTACCGAAGAAGCGTTCCTGTTCAGCTATGGTATCGAACGATTCGAAGACAGCAGCCTTCTCGAAAATTTCAGTCGTTTTAAGCGTCTCGACCCACAACAATACAATGTTTTTCTCGGTGAAATAAATATTCAGGATTTGTATTCGGGTAATTACTTCCTACGGATAGAGTTACGCAACAAAAACAACGAAATGATTGCCGTTAAAAAGGCATTTTTTCAACGGAGTAAAAACCCTGCCACTAACGATAATTTGTCGGATGTATATTTTGGTTTTTCGGGTATCGACAACAATACCGATACCTTGAAAATGTACGTCCAAAGTCTGCGTCCCATTGCCAACAACAACGAAGTCAATTTTATCGATTTTCAGGCAAAAACAGCCGACGACGAAACCATGAAGAATTTTTTCTCGAGTTTTTGGACAAAGCGTTCACCGGCAGATCCCAACGGTGAATGGATGATTTACAAGGCACAGGTCGATTTTGTAAACAAGGGGTATTCTACCCATATCAACAAAGGTTTTGCTACCGACAGGGGACGTGTGTACCTGAAATATGGCACCCCGAACGATATCTATGTAAGCAAGCACGAACCATCGGCCTACCCTTACGAAATTTGGCATTATTATCGTGTGGGAGACGAGAACAACAAGAAATTTGTGTTTTACAATACGGCACTCGCCGGCGAGGAGTATGAACTGTTGCATTCTGATGTGAAGGGCGAATTGCGCAATCCAAACTGGGAGCGATTGCTAAGTAAACGAAATACTTCTATTTACAATTTTGATCAGATGAATAGCGACGACCATTGGGGAGGCAGAGCACGCGACGAATTCAATAAATAATGGATACACAAAAGCCGGTGCTGCTTCAGGGGGCGAAGCATCAATATTTGTTCTATCCCTACCAAAAAGAGTTTATTATCAGCAACGGACGCTTTGCTAAGGTGCATCCTGCTATAATGCTGCCCTCAAAGCAAAAAGTAATTATCAAACAATTGCATCAGGGGCTTGTGTCAAACGAAGAAAGCAGATTCCGATTTATGCTCGAAGCTTCGGTGCAATTAAACAACAGCAGTGTTGTTCAAAATATCGACTTTATTGCCAACGACAATGGAATGTTTTTAATTCAGGAATATGTCGATGGTCTCGATTTTCATAAATATATCAGTTCGCGCCGATGCAGCAGGCAGACACGAGAAAAAGAAATTATTAAAACTGTGGTGGCAGTGCTCGATAGTTTGGTTGTTGTGCACGATGCCGGATATTTTCATTGCGGCATAAAGCCTTCGAGTGTTTTTATAACACGTGCGGCCGACGAGGAAAACAATTTTCCGGATGTGAAAATTATTGACTTTGCGCTATGTCAGTCGCAACAAATTATTCCCGATATTCGGTCGAAAGCCCGTATCCCGTATAACATTAAATATAGTGCTCCCGAATTGTTGCTGAATCATTTGAATCTGGTAAATGCCAGCACCGATCTGTTTAGTTTGGGAATAATGCTGTATGAGTATATTGCCGGCATTGCGCCGCATAAATCTATAAACCCTATTCAGATGGTGCAAATGCAGGTTTCGGCGCCCATACCCGTTCACGATAACATAAGCAACGAGGTGATGAGTGTTATTCTGAGGGCATGCGAGAAACCCGTATTCCGAAAGCCACCGGGTGCTTATAGCTACACGGAAACCACCGAGCTTATTGCCGATTCTATGCAATATCGGTATCAGAATTGCCGCGAAATGGCTGTTGATTTAATAAAACTGATATAATTGCGATTTTGCATTACAAGAAAAAAAAGTAATTTTATGCATTCAATAAAAACAATTATTTTATGACATCCGAAGATCAAATGATACATGATGCCATGGTTCAAAAAACATGGAGCGAAATAAAATCGAACGATTCATGGTCGATTTTTAAGATAATGGGTGAGATTGTAGCAGGCTTTGAACACTTATCGCAAATAGGGCCTTGTGTTTCTATTTTCGGTTCTGCACGCACCAAACCCGACAATAAGTATTATCAAATAGCCGCCGACACCGCATTTTTACTTACCAAAAAAGGCTATGGCGTAATTACCGGCGGAGGGCCGGGTATAATGGAAGCAGGGAACAAAGGTGCTAATGCAGGTGGCGGCAAGTCGGTAGGGTGTAACATAAAACTAGAATTTGAGCAGCATTCCAACAAATACATCGACGAAGACAAACTGGTTACCTTCGATTATTTTTTCGTTCGAAAAGTAATGTTTATGAAGTATTCGCAAGGTTTTATTGTGTTTCCGGGTGGTTTTGGAACCTTCGACGAGTTATTTGAAGCCATTACCCTGATACAAACCAAGAAAATCGGACGTTTCCCTATTGTAATGGTTGGTAAAGATTATTGGCAGGGTTTGGTTGATTGGATTGTTGAGGTAATGCTTAAATCGGAGAAGAATATTTGCGAAAGCGATCTCGATCTGTTTCATGTGGTAGACACAGCCGAAGAAGCGGTTGCTATTATCGACGTTTTTTACAACAAATATAAACTTCAGCCAAATTTTTAGAGCATTGCGGCTTTGTTTGCCGGGTTCAAACTTCTATTCCATTGCATCTCCAAGTTTTACCGGTTTCGGTAACGATGAGTTATGCTTAAGTCTATTTCCCTCAACAAACAACACTACGGTTGAACCCAATGCAAAATACCCGATTTCGTCGCCGGTGTTTAATTGGTAATTGCATCCCCACAGCGATGCAGCGTCTTTACTGTGCAGGGTACCGGTAAAGCTAAGATAGACAGAACCCACTATCATGGCCCCGATAAGCACAAACCAATAACGCCCGTATTCGCAGGTGCCCGACAGCACAACTCGTTCGTTTTGACAAAACAAACTGTCGCGCTTCATTTGCGATTTTAAATGTACCGGATAATGACAGCCCTCTATATGGGTGATTGTTGAAACCTGAAGTGCGAAAGGAGCGTGAATCCTGTGGTAATCGGCCGGCGAGAGATATATTACAGCATAAGATATAGGAAATACGTCTTCAATAACACAACCCGTTAGCTCTTCGAAAGTGAATTGTTGCGATTTGGCCGGAATTTTACTGCAAGAATCGGCAATGCCAAGCGCTGTAATTGTTCCATCAACCGGAGAGATAAAGTTGCCCGTGATGCTTCGGGACCCGGGTTTTAATTTTCGGGTAAAAAAATCATGAAAACTAATTCCTTTTTCGAAAGAGAAATCATAATCGTTGAGTTGTATCTTGTAATATCTTATATACAGTTTAATAAAACTTTCTATAAGAAAATAGGGAGACTTCCATCGCGACATCTTTCCTGCCAGTGCAGTGATGTGTTTTCGTGCGATGGTTTTTTTCTTCATGTTTTGGTGTTCACGTAATTCATGCTGCGATCGATGCCTAAGATACAAAAACTTTTTATGGCTTCGCATAACGAATCGATGTTTGCAGGTAATTTTTCCAGCTCTTCGTCTGTCCACTCGCCCAGCACGTAGTCCGACTGTTGTCCCCGCCCAAAGTTATCGCCAATTCCGAATCGCAGTCGGGCAAAATTATCGGTGCCTAGTATGTCGATTATACTTTGCAATCCATTGTGTCCGCCCGAACCTCCTTTGGCTTTAAGACGTATGGTTCCAAAAGGCAAAGCCACGTCGTCGACAACAACCAAGAGGTTTTCGATTTCGAGTTTTTCTTTTTTCAGATAGTATTGAATTGCCAGCCCACTGCGATTCATATAGGTTGAAGGTTTCAGCAAGCATAATATCCGGGCTTTGTGCTTCGTTTCGCAATACATCCCATATCGCTTGTCGCTAAAAACAACACCGGATGCACCTGCAAGTGCATCCAGTGTTGTAAAACCTATGTTATGCCTGGTGTTTGCGTACTCGTGTCCAATGTTCCCCAAACCGGCTATCAAATACTTCATGGCAATTTTATATAGCAGCCAATCAAGCTTTATTCTTCGGTTGCTTCAGTATCGGTTTCAGCGGCAAGAGCAGCTTTATCAACACCGCGGGCAGCATTAACGGCAACCAAAACTTTGTTTTTGTTGTCGATAAATTCAACATTTTCGATTGTAATGTTTTTTACCCGAACCGACTGGTTAATATTCAAATTGGTGATATCTATTTCTACAAAGTCGGGTAAATGCTGTGGAAGAGCTTTTACCTTTATCAAACGCTGGTAGGTATTTAGCTTACCACCGATTTTTACACCCACGCTCTGTCCGGTAATAATGATAGGAACCGAAATAGTAACCGCTTTATCTTCGCTTACTTCTAAAAAATCGAGATGGGTAAGGCTGTCGCTCACAGGGTCGAACTGTAATTCTTTCATCACAGCCTGATATGTGTTTTTACCAATCTTGATGTCAACCAAATACACATGGGGGCTGTACACCAGTTTTCTCAAATTCTCGTTTGTTACACTGAAGTGAAGGTTTTCTTTTCCGCCATACAAAACACAGGGAACTTCGCCTTGTTTTCTGATGGCTTTTGTGGCTTTTTTACCAAGTTCAGGCCTTAGGGTGCCGGTAATCTCAAAATGTTTCATTTTTTTTATTTTTGCTGTGCTACTAAAGCTTGCGCATTTCGAGCGATTTTCGCTGTTGCTTTCAAACCCCCATCACACATTCGACAATTGGGCAGCAAAAATAATACATTTTGCGAAAAAGAAAAAAACAATTTTCATTACAAATCAGGCTTTCTTTCGTACGGTTTGTAATCGGAGTTATTTGAGCAGATAACCCGTTTACACAATAAAGGTAGTGCTTATAGATTTGTGGGTATACACCTTGCGAATAATGTCGGCAAACAAATCGCCAATCGACAAAACTCTAATTTTATCGGATAGGGGTTTAACGGGTATTGAGTTGGTAACAATTACTTCTGAAATCGACGACTTGTTTATTCTGTCGTAGGCAGGGCCCGAAAGCACCGGATGGGTAGCCACAACGCGCACACTTTTTGCTCCTTTTTCGAGCATCATATCGGCTGCCATGCACACCGTTCCGGCGGTGTCGATCATATCGTCAACAATAATTACGTTTTTGCCTTCTATTTCCCCAATAATCTTCATTTCGGCCACCACGTTTTCTTCTTCGCGCGATTTGTGAGCTATGGCCATGCTGCAACTCAAAAAATGAGAATATGCTTTGGCGCGTTTGCTGCCTCCCATGTCGGGAGAGGCTATTACCAAGTCGCTGAGGTTCAGGTTTTTAATATAGGGTACAAACAAGGCCGAGGCAAAAACATGGTCAACAGGAACATTAAAGAAGCCCTGTATTTGGTCTGCATGTAAGTCCATAGTCATCACCCTGTCAACACCCGAAGCCGATAGTACATCGGCAATAACCTTGGCCCCGATTGAAACACGGGGTTTGTCTTTGCGATCTTGACGGGCAAAGCCGAAGTAAGGTATCACTGCCACCACCTTATAGGCCGAAGCACGCTTGGCGGCATCAACCATTAGCATCAGTTCGATGAGGTTTTCGGCAGGCGGACAGGTTGATTGAATAATAAACACGGTGCAACCGCGCACGGTTTCGTTCAAACTCGGTTGAAATTCCCCATCGCTGAAGCGGATGAGGTTACTTTTGCCCAGTTCCATTTCGGGATCATAACATTTTACGATTTCCTCCGACAAATAACGGCTTGCCGAACCGGAGAAGAATTTTATAGGTGATTCCATGTAATGAGTTTTTTCACCGACAAATGTAATCAAAAGGCTTTGCCCCAAAAATCGAAATTGAACCATTTCAATACAAATTTATTAACAGGTTCTTAATAATTTATTTACCTGTAACGTTGTATTGTAACTATCTTTGTAAAGTGTGTGCGAAATTCTTTATAATTTTATTTGGGATGGATTCAACTTTTTTGCAATCAAGTTGTTAACCCATTGAACCAAGGCGTTTTTATAAGGCAATTTTTATGAAAATAACAAAAGGAATACTGTTGCTGATAGCAACAGCAGTGTTTTTTGCGATGCAGGCATGGTCGCAAACAACGGTAATCAACGAAAATATACAGTCGTGGACAGCACGAGGCAGCTATGGAACCTATACCCAGACTATTTCTGCAGGTACTGTTAATATGGTGCAATGCATTGTGCAACCTTCGGCATCGGCATCAGGAACAGGGTCTGTTGGGCGGGTGCAATTGCAGGGTGCAAATGGAATTCTCACGTTACCACAGGTTTCATCGGTTTCGGTGGCCGAATTTCGGATTGCTGCAGGTGGAGCAAGTCGTACTGTTAAGTTGCAACAATTTAATGGCAGCACATGGGTTGATGTTACCACTTTTAGTGGAATAGGAACTACCGGAGCCACCTATACGCATACACTGAACAATTCATCTCCCACACAACTCAGGCTGGCATCACCCAGTTCCGCAATATATGTTCACGATATTATCATTAAAGATTATGCGGTTGCTTCTCCAACTATTGAAGTAACTCCCACAAGCCTTTCGGGGTTCACCTACATTGTTGGCAACGGCCCCAGCACTGCGCAAACATTTACGGTTTCAGGCAGTAATCTCACAGCAAATATCAGCCTGACTGCACCCGCAAATTATGAAATATCATTGAGTTCCGGAAGTGGATATGCCACATCGCTTACGCTAACCCAGTCGGGTGGATCGGTGACTAACACTACCGTATATGTTAGACTAGAAGCCGGCTTATCAGCGGGTAATTACAACGGACAAAGCATTACCGCATCCAGCACCGGCGCAACCAACAAAACCGTAACTTGTAACGGAACTGTTACAACACCCACCATTACTGTTTCAACAACAGCATTAACCGGCTTTACCTATAATCTGGGCAATGGCCCCAGCACTTCGCAGAATTTTACCGTTTCGGGCAGCAGTCTTACGGCTAACATAGGTTTAGCTGCTCCCACCAATTACGAAATATCATTGAGTTCCGGAAGTGGATATGCCACATCGCTTACGCTAACCCAGTCGGGTGGATCGGTTTCCACTACTACCATATATGTCAGGCTAAAATCGGGATTGCCAATTGCCAACTACAACGACGAGCTTATAAATATTACCAGCACCGGTGCAGTATCAAAAACAGTGGAATGCGATGGCGAGGTGGTTTGTGGTACTCCTGCAACTCCAGTTGCTACCGCTGCCAGCGATATTGACGAAGACAGTTTTACGTCCAACTGGAATGCGGTGAGCGGTGCCGGCGGGTATTATCTCGATGTATATACATTAGAATCGGGAGGAACAGCCAGCGATTTGTTTATTTCGGAGTATGTTGAAGGTAGCAGTAATAATAAATACATAGAAATATTTAACGGCACAGGTAGCTCAGTTGATTTAAGCGATTATCGATTAAGGCTATATGCAAATGGATCAACTTCCACCTCAAGTGACATACAACTTTCGGGCACTCTTGCTAATAATGAAACAATTGTTTATAAAAATTCTTCTGCTATAATATACTCAGGCACTGCAACCACAAATGCTGCTATAAATTTTAACGGCGATGATGCAGTAGCTCTTTATAAAATAAGTACCGGAACCAATGTGGATATATTCGGCAGAATTGGCGAGGATCCCGGAACAGCATGGACAAGTGGCTCCCATTCTACTCTTGATAAAACTTTAGTGCGTAAATCCACCGTGCTGTCGGGAGTAACTACAAATCCTTCATCGGGATTTCCCACGTTGGAATCAGAATGGGATGTATATAATACCGATAATGTTAGCGATCTTGGCTCTCATACTTTCGATGGTGCCGGAGCAGAAGTTTTTATTCTCGAAAACGAAGATGTAGGCAATGTTACTTCTTATCTTGTTGACGGACTTACATCGGGAACCTCCTATTATTATCGTGTAAGGGCATACAACACCTGCAGCGGAGTTAGCAGCAATTCAAATGTTATCAGCGTTGTGCCCGTTGCACCACCCGACTACAGCAATATTTTTATCAGCGAAATATCGGGGAAGGGTTACAATGGCGACTGGAACAACGAATACATTGAATTTTCGAATATTGGCAGCAGTGCCATGAACATAAACGGATGGAAATTAAAATATTACGGAGGGGCAAGCCTCGAAGGAACACTTACACTTTCGGGAAGTATTGCTGCAAACGATGCCTATGTGGTGGCCATAAGGACATCACACACAGGTCTTTCGCCTGATGCTAACTTTGCTTTCGGAACATCGATAAACGAAAACTTTTATGTGATTCTTGAAGATGCCGCAGGAAACATAATCGATCAGGCAGGCAGCAGCAGCGATTTATTTCCGCACGACTACAATTACGAGTTTACCAATTGTGGCGGCAACAACCTGCCCGTTGCAAACTGGATAAATTTGGGATCGGCCAATGGCACCCCCGGTGTGGTGAATTGTGTCTCGACCAATGCTTCCGATGGCGATGGCATAGCTGTTGTAATAAACAACGGCAGCAATGCGCTGAATGGCTCCGACATCTGGCAACGAAAAAGCAACGGACAAAAAATGCGAATCACCATTAGTGGCGAGCATGCCGATTACCTGCAGAATGCTTCGGTAGTTCTTCCCGCAGGCATTACCGACTATTCCTCTTCCGACATCAGTGTATCGGGTGATGCAAAAGTAGCCGGCACTTCGTTTGTGCTTTCGGGAAATACCATCACGGTAAGTGGAGCCGAAATCAGTAATACAAAAGATTTAATTATCGACATCAATAGTTTTCAGGCTCCCGAAATAAGCGATATCACCGACAATGGTATCGACACAGTTGTTGTTTCAACAGCTATTCAGGGAGGCACTCTTACAGCCATTGCCGAACAACCGGTGATATACACCACCATACCCATCGAAAACATTAAACACTACAACACCTCAACCGGAGCATTGTATAAAAAAGACATGGTGGTGGCAGTTGAAGGAACTTCGACCATTGCTTCAGGCAGGCTGGCCACTGCTAGTTACGACCAGTTTTTTATTCAAGAAGGCGAAGGTGCCGTTGCTGCCGGGCTATGCATCAGAAAAGATGGCAACTTTGAACCGACAACCGAAATATCACATCACTATGTAATTAAAGGGGAGATAAAGCTGGTGAGGGGGGGAACTATTAATAAAACCGATGCACGTGCTAACCTCACAGCAATATCGAACCCAGTTGTAATTGTAAGCCTTGGTGAAACAGTGTTGCCCCTTCCTTATATTACTACCATCGATGAATTATATGCCATGACCGATCAGGAATTCGAAGCAGTAGATGGAGTGCTGATGCGCATTATGAATGCCACAAAATCGTCGGGTACATGGCCGGCTAATAACGAAAGTTGGGCCAATATACAAATTCGCGACAATGGTGGAAGCAATACACTGCGCTGCTACATTTTTGCCAACACCAACATTGGTGGGAACGAAGAACCGGAATGGCCGGTTAATATGCTTACACTGGTTTACAACTACGACGACGACAACGATGATGTGGGCGATGGCCCCACCGACAGGCAAATAACCCCGGTGTATTACGACAATTTCTACACAAAAATGGTGTGGCGTGGCACAACCGGAAACAAACTGTGGTCAGACACCCGCAACTGGAGCCCCATGATACTCCCACAAACTGTTGATAGTGTTACTTTCGACAACATTACCGGGCCTGCTTCCGATTACGAAGTTATCATCGACTCTGAATCGGTTCCCAATGTTAAAGGTATAAGTATTTTACCCGACGAAGGAAAGAGCATTACAGTAATTATACCAAACACTAATAGCAACATTCCGGCTATTGAACTAGCCGCTGGAGGTTCCGGATTGCGCATTGGCAAAGGTGGAGTGTTTATCAACAATTCTTCGGCTACTTCGGGCGATCCGGTGAAGTTTTATTCCCAGGCGGGAGTGTTTCCCCCTTTTATTATCGAAAATGGGGGCAGATATGTTCACAAAACTATGCGTTCGAGTGCTGCTATGACCGAAAAGCTTTCATCAGAACCGGGCACCGAAAACGGCACTTTCGAATTTGATTTACCCAGTGCCAGTGCAAATTTCCAGATTTCGATGTCGGGAAAAACATTTGGCAATCTCGAGTTGTCGGCCAACACGGCACCCAAAAACTATGCGGTGTCGGGCCCCACGGCGGTTTTGATACGTGGTGATTTTATTGTTAATACCGGTGTAAGTATCAACGAGGTGTGGTCGGGCACTTCAAAATTTGAAAACGAATTTGTTGTGGGCGGTAATTTGGTGTTTCATGGTTCGGGGTGGACTATTAATTTCGATAACAACCTGAATCAAGTCAGGTTCAACGGAACTACCCTACAAACAATTACCGATGAATCGGGATTGTTGTCGGCGGGCAGTGGGTTTCAAAAAGATATAATTGTAGATAATGCCGAAGGCCTGAGCTTGGGATCAGATTTTATTTCTGATGCAACAATTGGTTTGCAGTGGGGTAATATTATTTTAGATTCACACACACTAACTGTTCATCGTGAACTGAGTTATGGAGCGGGTCTCATTCAAGGAATCACCGAATCGCAGCTGAACATTTTGGGGAGTGAAGCCATTGAACTCAAATTCGCAAACCCTGCTATATTGGGTAGTTTATCGGTTAACAAGCCGGGAGTAACAATACCCTTGCATAACGATTTACTGTTAACTCAAAGTCTGAATTTACAAAACGGGATTCTACATACCGGCTCACACAGTTTAAGCTTTGGAGATGAAGCTGTTTTGGTGAATTCCGGACCTCAGAGCTTTGTTGATGGAGCTGTTACAAAAACCGGCTCTGCCGCATTTGTATTTCCGGTGGGTAATGTGATTAGCAGAGATATTGGCGATGTTGCCGGAGAACAAAGCTATACGGTATATGCCCCCATAAGCTTATATCCCATATCGGGAAATGCCGGCACTACGGTGCGCTACCATTTCGACGAACCTCCATACGACTGGTGGTCTCATGGAGGTAATATGTCGGCCAATTTGGTATATGTCAGTTCGCGTGAATATTGGGATGTGAGTACAACAGGTGAACTAGGACAAATTACCCTGGCATGGAACAACAACGAGCACGAGGATGGAGAAACATGTATCCACGATAACTGTCCTAATGGTCAGTCCGATCAATTTAGTTTTGCCGACCTAACAGTAGCTGCTTATTACAATGGCATGTGGAACGACATGGGAGTTTCGGCCAGCTCCGGAAACCACGACAATGGATCGCTTACAAGTTTGCTCAATTTGCATCAGGAGGGAAAAGCCGGAAACTATATTATCACTTTAGGTTCACTTACCAAAGATGTAAGTTTGCCCGTTGAATTAAGTCATTTTAGTGCCGGTCAACAAGACGATGCTGTGGCGCTCGAATGAAGCACCTTGTCGGAAACCAACAATTCGGGCTTTATGGTGCAGCATGCCGGCAGCGATTTTCAATTCTTTGATCTGGCCTTTGTTTATGGGGCGGGTAATTCCCCGGTACCAAATGTGTACAATTATATTCATGAGAATGCGGTGCCCGGAATAAACTATTATCGTTTAAAACAAATTGATTTCGATGGTTCCTCGGTGCATTCTACTACAATTGCATGTGTTGTTAGTTTGCAGAAACTCGTTTACTATGTTGATATGTACTCGAATTTGAGAATTAGAACCGGATTTAGCGAGCATACCGATTTAGTTCTAACTATAATTGATAATGCCGGAAAGGTGTTAATCGAAAACAATATCTCTTCAAAGGAAACAACCGATGAAGTAGTGGTGAATGTTTCTGCCTTATCTCAGGGTGTGTACACTTTCATTCTCAGGGGAGCAAATACCTCGCTGTCGGGCAGGTTTGTGGTTGTGCAATAGCTGACCTATTGAATTTGTATAATATTTAATAGAGCAATACTTCTATTTATCAGCTTTTGCCCAATATTCCGATAATCAATTGTAGTTGTTAACAAAATGTTCTGTGGGTTGTTATCGGTTCACATATAATAAACTGTATTTTCGCATCCATAACCAAATTATTTCATTATGAAACAATCATTACTTTTTTTATTATGTGCGCTGTTTTCTGTATCTGTTATGGCGCAACAAGTTCCCAATGGTGACTTTGAACTTTGGACAGGAACTACTCCCAACGAATGGGATACTTCGAACGAAAACGTATTGGGTACGCAGTTTACCACAGTTTCAAAGATTACTTCCGGTGCACAGAGTGGCAGTTTTGCAGCTAAGGTTGAGACGCAGACGAAAACTATATTTATGGTTGGTCCGGTAACCTTACCCGGCATTCTAACTCTAGGCGACTTTAATTTAGATATTGCCAATCAATCGGCAAGTCTTACAGGCGGCGAAGCGTTCACTCACAGGCCATATTCGTTAAGAGGTTATTATAAAGTAACTCCGGCAGCCGGCGATACTCCATTAATTGGTGTTGGAATATCGAAATGGAATGAAGAAACAGGAGAACGCGACACACTGGGCTTTGGATTAATGTATTTTGGCGAGGCAACCTCAACATGGACAGCATTCGAGATTGTAATTGAATACACCTCAACTGAGATACCCGACACCATGAATGTGATTATTGCATCGTCGGACCTTATGAATAATACTACCTTTATAAACGGCAGTACGATATCGGTCGATAATCTCAGTTTCTACTATCCGCCGGCTTTGAACATTGTTTCGATAGCTGCACAGCAGGATGTTACGGTAAACCAGGGAACAGCATTTGCCGATTTATCACTGCCTGCCGAAGTTGAGGTAAGTCTCGATAACGCAACTACTACCAATCTTTCGGTGATTTGGCAGGAAGGTGGTTACAATCCTGATGTAGCCGATACATATACGCTTACAGGTATTGTTCAACTCGTCGATGGTATTTTGAATCCCTTGAATCTCACAGCTCAGATTCAGGTAATTGTAAACCCGATAGTTAATCCCGACCGTGAGATTGTATCGGTGCAAGACTTCAACCCCATAGAAGTTGACTATATGACTGAATTCGGGGACCTTAATTTACCCGAAACGGCAGTGGTTACTCTCGATGACGAATCAACCGAGGAGCTTAGCCTTGTTTGGTTACAAGGAGATTACGACGGAAGTGTGCCGGGCTCATATTTCGTTACGGGAACACTCGTTTTGGTTGATGGCATTTTGAATACTGCTAATATTACAGCCGAAATACAAGTTGTTGTAAACGAAGAAGTGGTGCCGAATAAAACCATTGTAACAGTGCAAAATTTCGCCGGTTTCGAAGTTGACCACATGACTGCATTCGAATCGCTGGAGCTTCCGCTCACTGCCATTGTATATCTCGACGACGAAACCACCGAAACACTTAATGTTGAATGGCTTCAGGGAGATTATCCTGCCGATGGTGATATGCCTGGAACCTATACACTAACAGGGAACCTTCAGCTTATCGACAATATTATCAATCCTCAGAATATTACCGCCGAAATTACTGTTACTATCAACGAACCCAATGTAATTGCGCTTAGTAAAGCAGGGTTTAAAGTATATCCCAATCCCACCAGCGAAATTATCAATGTGCAACTTGCTTCAACAAGCAAAATTACTATAAGTAACCTGGCCGGAAACACTGTATTCAGTTGCAAGGCCGAAGCAGGTGAAATCAGTATTGATGTAAGTAAGTTACCTGCGGCAAATTATCTGATGAGTATAGAAACCGAAAAAGGTATTCATACTTTAAATATTATTGTTCAGTAATAATCGTGAATTTAAAAACGGCAGAGCAGTTTTTGCTTTGCCGTTTTTTTTATTGCAAAATGCCTAGTCGATATCGGGCATTATTAAACCATCGTATTCGTTGGGGTGTGAATCGATTATTACTAGTTTAGTAGTCGGACGCCGGTCGAGCCAGACGATTCCGTCTAAGTGGTCGATTTCGTGTTGAAAAATGTGAGCCGTATATTCTTGAGTAATTCTTTCTGTTTGACGGTTCCCATCGGGTAATTCATATTCGACTTCTACCCAGATGGCGCGTAGCGATTGGCCGCTTACCCCGGGAATAGAAAGACATCCGTCGTTACGTGCTTTCACTGTATCCGACATATCGGTGATATAGATGTTATGAAAAACTTCCCATGGTTTTCCCACTTTGTCGTATCTACGCACCCAGATAATCCTACGATTGATGCCAATTTGCGGGGCTGCAATACCAACACCTGCGTTCTGTGGATTTCTTACGGTGCTGTACATACGGTCGGTAAGTAATTCCAGTTCGGGTTCGGTTAAACGTATTTCACGGCTGCGGTTTCTCAGAATTATTGAGTCAGGTTGTTCGTTGAGGAACATTAACTGCATGCGCACGGCTGAATCGCCTTCAGTAATCAATGCTTTTTCTTCGGCAGTAAATTTCAAAGTATCTACGGGAGGTTGGCGGTGATCGCCTACATTAAACCTGTCTCCGTAGTTATAGGTTTCGCAAGCGTAGCAAATAGTTATGGCAACAATTACGCTTAATATTAATGCAAATTTCATCATTTCTATATGGTTTTACAAAAGCAAATATACACGAAAAAGATTTTCGAAGGACAACAAATTAGCGTTTAATGGTAACACTTCCTTTAAAAGGTATGTTATAACCGGTTTCCGAATTGAGTACGATAACATACCAATACGTATCGGCAACCACCTGCTGACGGGCATAGTAGCCATCCCATCCGGGATCACTGCCTTTGTATTGTGCCAGTTTTTTCCCGTATCGGTCAAATACTAAGATGTCGGCTTCAGGATATCGGAATATTCCGATAATCTCCCAGGTGTCGTTATATCCATCGCCATTGGGAGTAAAAAATTCGGGAATGATGATGTTGTTTTCAACATGTACCCTGATGGTGTCGCCGCAGTCGTTGCTATCGCGTACTTCAACCGTGTACCAGTCTTCGAGGAGATGCTCAAACACCCCGTTGGGCGACCATACCCTGCCATCAACCGAGTAAATGTATGGTGGAATGCCGCCTTCGGCAGTAACAACTATAATACCTGCTTCGCTGAATTGTTCGCTTATCGATGGGCTGGGAGCATGGCTGATGTTAATGCCATCGCTCGATGTACATCCATTGATATCGGTTACGGTAACCGAATAGAAGCCCTCGTTGAAAGCAGTGTAAAACGAAACGTTGGACTCATCGTTCCAAACATAACTTTCGAACATGCCATCGGGGTCGAGTATTGCCGGAAAACTGTCGCACATCACGCGGTCGGGTCCCAGATAGGGTATTTCGGTAGGGAACATCACCACAGTAATGCTGTCAACTGCCATGCACCCGTAGTTGTCGCTTACCGACAGATAATACACTCCCGATTCGTGTACATGGGCTATGGGGGCTGTCGCTCCGGTGCTCCACAAATACTGGGCAAAACCGTTTGGGCCGATTAGTGCCACTTCGTTATTGGAACAGGTTTCGATATCGTCGCCTAACTCTAACGACGGAGCAGGATATACCACAACGCTTATGGTGTCGGCAGCGCTGCACCCGGCTGTGTTGCTCACGGTAACCGAGTATGTTCCGCTTTCGGTGGGGCTTATCCACGAAAGTATAGTTCCATCGCTCCACGCATAGGTAGCAAAGTTGCCGGCATCTATTTGCGGTATCATATTGTCGCAAAATTCAAGGTCATCGCCCAGATCCACTTCGGGGTATTCGGCTTCGGAAACATAGATGCTGTCGTGGGCGGTACATCCGTTTTGGTCTACAATATCAAGGGTAACAGGTCCGGCAAATTCAACCAAATAGAAATTTTCGGTGCTGCCGTCGTGCCAAAGATATTCGGAGAACTCACTGCTAACCTGCAGGTTGATAATGTCGCCTCGGCACAATACCCTGTCGCCCCCTAAATCGAGTTCGGGAACAGGGTAGTTTTTCACCCTGACGGTGTCGTAATAATGGCATTGTCCCTGTTGTACCCTTACGAAATACGTCCCCTGTCCGTATGCCGTGGTTTGAGAAGAAGTGCTGCCCGTGCTCCAAAGATAGGAGGCATAAACACCCTGAAGACTTAATACAACAGGAACACCGGTGCAGGTGTACACTGTATCCGACTCAAAAAGATTAATATTAGGCAATTGGGTGACCACAGTTTCAGCCGATGCCTCACACTCAAAATTGTTTGTTACTGTTACCCCATAGCTGCCCGTTTCCCATATCGTAATGGTTTGCGTTGTAGCTCCGTTGGTCCAGATATATGACAACATGCCGGAACCCGCATCGAGCACAATGGTGTCGAACGGACATAAACTGAGATTTGCGGGCATATCAATGTTGGGTAGTATAGGAGGTTCCAATACAAAACTGGTATCGATATAGCACTGATTTTGGTCAACCACCGTTACCCAAAAGGTAGCCGGTGACAAACCGCACACTTCGGTCTCATTATCGCCTGTTGACCAATAATAGTTATATGGAGGGCTACCCTGCAGCATATCAATTTCAACACATAAGTCTTCGTCGTTGCATCCGTTGGCCCCAAATATTAAATATCCCATACTCATTAAGCGATCGTATTTAGCAAGCACCAGGTCGGTTAATCCCTGCGAAGCATGTGTTTCGGTTTCGAGCAACATGTTGTTGCTGTATAGTCCGGCTATCAGAATATTCTGATTGTTATCGAGGGCAATATCAAGTAACTGATCGTTTCCGGATGAACCGGCTGTTTTTACGCTTTTAATAATGCCGCCGGGCGTTATTTTTAAGAAAAACATGTCGTTGTTGCCGGCTGAAGTATACAAGAAATTTCCAAATACAGCTATCCCACTGAAGTATCCTGCAATAAATACATGATCGTTGATATCGGTTATAGCGGCAAGTGGTCTTGCATTGGAATCGCCACCGGTAAGAACAGTCCACAATTCGTTACCATCTGAATCTAATTTTACAACAAAAGTTTTCTGATCGTCGTGGTCGAAATATCCACTTGCATATACATTGCCTTGCCCATCGGCTGCAATAGCATTTACACGATCGTTGTTGCCCGGGGTGCCAATTACCTGCGACCATAACAAATCTCCCTGTAGACCGAAACAAGAAACAAAGCCATCGTTAATGCCCTGTGCGGGGATTAAATCAGATCCCGATATCAGATTTCCGGTAAATACACCCGAAACGAACACCCTACCCGAAGCATCTACAGCAATGGCAGTGGCTTCGTCGGAACCGATTGAGCCAATATTCTTCCCCCATTTAAATATGCCCGTTGAGCTAAAACAGCCGATAAACACATCGTTGTCTCCATTGCTCAACAGGGTAGTGGAGCCAATGCCGAGGGCATCATCAAATATTCCGGTAACAAACACATTGTTTTGATTATCAACAACTATATCTATACCCCTGTCGTTTTCCCATCCGCCTGCAGCCTCTGCCCATCTCAGGTTTCCCTGATTGTCGAACGACGCAATAAAGGCATCTTGTTGCCCGTAGGCGTAAAGTTCTATGCTTCCGAAAAGGGCAAATTCGGTAAACATGCCTGTAATATAGGTGTTGCCTTCGTCGTCGCATGCAATGGCATTCCCATAGTCGTCTCCGCTGCCACCGGCACTTATTGCCCATTGAAATTCGCCGTCGATGTTGTATTTGGCAATAAAAACATCGCGTTGCCCCTGCGAAATAAGTTCAATGCTTTCGAAATTGATGCTGTGACCAAAATACCCCGTGATATATACGTTCCCATCGGAATCGGAACAAACACCGGTTGCGGCATCTGCCGTATCGCTGCCCGCCTTCTTAACCCAGGCAAGTGCAATGCTGTGATGACAGTTTACCGAGTCGGACAATACATCAGCCTTTATGCCCAAAGGAATGAGCAATGTTATTATCAGCAGATATGTAACTGTGAGTTTCATTGTCAAAAATCGGAATTATTTATGGGTATGCTATTTCGCCCCACCTTAACAGTTTTGTCGTTTACCATCGATAACCCTACCGAAATCTGGTGCGAACCGTAATTGTACAATTGTATTGCCGATAAGCCCATGTCGAATAAATAGGCAAAAGTGAAATTGCCTACTTTAATACCAAATGTAGGTTGAAGGCTTAGGGGTGAATTATTCATGAAATCGAAGCTGTGCCGATAGCAAAATCCTACATAAAACTCGTTGGGGTTTCTTATCATTGCCGATTTTATTTTTTTACCGTAAGCATACGATACTCGGGTCATAATCTCCATTTGCGAATGCCCTTTCATATCGGTGCGGACGTTGAGGAATGGTTTCAATTTGAAATTGTGTTGCAAATCAACAATATATGCCGCATGGATATTCAGGTACAAAGGGGGCACTTCTTCAATCTGACGGTTGTATAGCTTATCCTGTCCCGGGAAAAGATGATCGGCACTAAAACCAAGCATCATATGGCTGTGCGAAAGTACCAAACCGGCATTGAAGTCAGGTATAAATGAACTTTGCCTTGTGTAAGTAATGATGGGGTCGTAGATGTCGCGGTTAAAATGCGATTCATCAAGAATGTGGTATATTCCGTTGAACGATACAGCCATCGACAGAATGGTTTGGGTAAAACGTTTCGACCTGAGAAGTAAATGATACGCAAATGTAAATTGCCCACCGATGCGCTGATCGGGTCCGTTCATATCGTTGAATAAATAGGCAGCTATCCCCACGGGTTGAGTTCCTGCACGACTGTTCAGGCTTAGAAACGAGGTTTTGGGTCCGTTGTCGATACCTAACCATTGGTGGCGGTGTGTCAGTCGCAGCGATGTTCCTTCGCCAATACCCACAAAAGCAGGGTTGAGCAGAAAACGCTCGAAAACGAATTGCTCGTGTACCGGTATATTCTGTGCAGACACAATACACGAAATCGACAATGCTGTTATGAAAAGTAAAATTCTACGCATTCATTGTTCTATTTCGTTTTATATTGTCTGCTCCCAAACAATGCGGTGCCAATACGAACCATAGTACTTCCTTCTTCTATGGCTATATCCATATCGTCGGTCATGCCCATGCTGATTTCGTTGAAACTGCCATTATTAATAAAATAAACTGATTTTATCGTATTATAGTATGTCATTAATGTTTTAAATTCCCTGTGAATCTGATCGCGATTATTTGTGAATGTAGCCATTCCCATTACTCCTCTGATGCGCACATTTTTCATTGCCTTGAATTCATCGGAGTTCAACACAGTGTGGGCTTCGCTGATATCAAAACCAAACTTGGTGTCTTCTTCGGCAATATGAAACTGCAGCAGCACATCAATTACACGATGGTTCTCGGTAGCTCGGCGGTTAACTTCGCTCAGCAGTTTCTGGCTGTCGATACTGTGAATGAGATGAACAAAAGGAGCGATTTTTTTTACCTTGTTCGTTTGCAAATGCCCAATAAAATGCCATTGGATATCGCCGGGTAATACGGCTTGTTTCTCGACCAGTTCCTGTACTTTGTTTTCGCCAAAGTGGCGCTGACCTGCTTCGTAAGCCTGCATAAGAATGTTTGCAGGCTGGGTTTTCGAAACCGCCACCAGCAACACCCTTTCGGGAATCATGCGGCGAAATGCTGCTATGTTTTCGGCAATTGACATTTCTTTAGACAAGAATTATTCATTCTGCAAAAATAATCAATATAGCTGAGTAAACAGCAATAAAACTTGCATAACCAGCATTTGCATTAGCTTTTGCTTGCTTCGATGGCCTTTTTTTCGAGAGAAATCCACTGCCATGTTTCTTCGCTCATGGTTGTACCCGTTACTTCGATAACTTTTGAAGCCAGAATGGTGCCCAGCTTGCCACAACGCATCATATCCCAGGCTTGGGCGTGACCATACAAAAACCCTGCTGCATAATTGTCGCCGGCACCGGTCGTGTCGATGGCACGGGTTTTACGAGCCGGAACATGAATAACTTCGCCTCCGGTTTTAATTAACGATCCTTCGGCACCTGTTTTAACAACAGCTATCGTACACCATTCTGCGATTTCGTGTACCGCAATTTCTGGCGATTTTCCGGTTAATGCACGTGCTTCTTCTTCGTTGGCAAACACTACGTCAACATGTTTCTGTATCATGTCGAGTAAAAAATCACGATTTATTTCTACTACGTTGTAGCTGGCCATGTCCATCGAAACCATCATATTGCATGCAGACGCTGTTTCTAATGCTTTTTGTATCAGGGGATGATTAAATGCAAGATAGCCTTCGATATGAAGGTATTGATACTTTTTAAAAATATCAATGTCGATTTCTTCGGGGGTCATTTCGGCGGCAGCTCCCAGATATGTGGCAAAGGTTCTCTCCGAGTCGGGGCTTACTAATGCTACAGCCAGTCCGGTCGATGTGGTGCTCGGCATCAGGTGGGTTTCAATACCCAATGCTTTCATTTCCTTGCCAAAAAACTGCCCGAGTTCATCGTGGCTTGTCTTACCAAGATATCCGCAATTGGCTCCCAGTTTTGCCAGACTTCTTATGGTGTTGGCTGCCGAACCGCCCGAGACCAAAGCTCGAGGAAAATGTTTTGTTTTATTCAGGATATTTTCCGATTGACTTGCATCAACCAGTTGCATACTACCTTTGGGCAGACCAAGTACCGAAAGGGCATCGTCGTCGGGCAGTTTTGTCATCATATCGACAAGCGCATTGCCCATTGCAAGAATTTTTTTCATGCCATGTAAAATTTTGAAAAATTATTTTGCAAATATAGAAAATCCTCTTACTTTTGCGGCACTTAAAATATTCCTCCTTAGCTCAGCTGGTTAGAGCACCTGACTGTTAATCAGGGGGTCCTAGGTTCAAGTCCTAGAGGGGGAGCTTAAACAGAGTGAGAGTGGGAGTGAGTACGGAGTACAAGCGAGCACTCTCATTCTGTTTCTCTGTACTCACACTGACACTCACTCTAATAATGAATAATAAATAACAATACTGTGGGAGTGAGTACGGAGTACGAGCGAGCACTCTCATTCTGTTTCTCTGTACTCACACTGACACTCACTCTAATAATGAATAATAAATAACAATACTGTGAGAGTGAGTACGAAGTACAAGCGAACACTCTCACTCTGTTTCTCTGTACTCGCACTGACACTCACTCTAAAAGAAAAGCCATGTTCGATTTTCAAAAACTCACCGTGTATCAAAAGGCTAAAGCACTGAATACGTCAATATTGCGTTTAATTGCAGAAAACCGATTCGACAATTATGTGAACGACCAACTGAAGCGTGCAACATTTTCTATAATGCTCAACATTGCTGAAGGTGTAGGCTTCCCATTTTTAGTACAATTCAAAAATAGAATTTATTATTCATATTTCAATAACTTTCTGTTTCAAGAAGGGCTTTGTGGAGCGAAGGCGTAGCCGAAGCGAAACAAAGCCCTTCTTGTTGCTGTGTTTTTCCCTTACCAGTCCGATACATTATCGGAGACAATCCCCCTAAAGAATCGTGAGGCCTTAAATGGTTATAATCTTGTAGCCAGGTTTCTGTTACCTCTCGTACCTCGTCAAGGTTTTCAAACAAATACACATCAAGAACATGATTCCTGTATGTTTTGTTAAACCTTTCAACATAAGCATTTTGAGTAGGCTTTCCGGGTTGAATATATTTAAACTCTATCTCATTCATTTCGCTCCATTGCTGTGTGATTTTTGCCACAAATTCAGGTCCATTGTCCATCCTAATCTTTTCAGGCTTGCCATGTCGGTTTATTAAGTGCCGGAGTATCCAGATCACTCGACTGCTCTTTAACGAATAGTCGGTTTCTATATAAAGTATTTCTCGGTTATAGTCATCAATTACATTGAAGCTTCGAAATTTTCTGCCATTAATTAATGCATCGCTCATAAAATCGATACTCCAGGTATGTGTGAAATGCGGTGGGCTGGCCAATGTTTCTTTGACTCTTGCCGGCAATCTTTTTTTACATTTTCGCCGCAATGCCAGCCCCAATTGCTTGTAAACCCGGTGAACCCTTTTATGATTTACCTTTTCACCTGTGTTCCGTATTCTATAGTAGCTCTTCCAAAATCCTTCTCTGGGATGGTCTACCGACAACTCATGAAGACGCGATATTAACATGCTATCATCTTTTATGGATTGATACCTGAAACTGCTTCTGCTTATTCCCATCGTGCGGCATGCCTTGCTTATGCCTATGGGCTTATCTTCCAAAACCTCTTCTATTATTCGGCGCTTATCGCAAGGCCTTATAGCTTTTTTTCAATAATGTATTTGGCTGTTTCTAACTCTAAGGCTAAATTGGCATACATCCGCTTTAACTTAGCATTTTCTTCTTCCAACTCTCTAACCCTTTTCAAATCTTTAGCATCCATGCCTCCATAACGCTGACGCCATACATAAAATGTTTGCCGGGCAAAGCCGTATTCCCTGCATAACTCGTCTACACTTTTACCAAGTTCATGTTCCTTTAGAATCTTGGCCACCTGTGCCGGTGAAAATTTACTTCTTTTCATAATAATGCGAATTTAAAAATTAAAACTTTTGTCTATTTTTAAATCGTACTATTTTTGGGGGAGCTTACA
>Ga0334884_1000823_pt1 | contig 53136 bp, 27 predicted proteins | sample GraSluR1_MG_7_FD_207215 | JGI IMG/M metagenome (GOLD analysis project Ga0334884, IMG submission 207215) | Sludge microbial communities from methane-producing bioreactor in Wageningen University, Netherlands - Granular Sludge_12_05 R1 | ecosystem: Engineered > Bioreactor > Anaerobic >... | reverse complement strand
GCTTGTAGCTGATAAAATTCTGATTCCATAACATTTGTGATTACTAATTATTTCATCAAATTTTCCTACGATGTCTTTTAACGAGAGTTGTCTTCCACGTTTCTTCCATCTACTGAACTTTCGAATTACTTGTAATAGCATCTAGCCAAGTTCTAATTTAATTCAGATGCAAATATATGTATAAACATTGAATGTTGAAACATATATTTAAAATAAATCAATTAATTTTTTTGAATTGATATCGTCTATTTTTGACACTAAAAATACAGATGTTAAATATAACGGTTTGTAATTGATTTTTTTTTATGGAATGCATCTTGATTAATTATTTGATGTACTTATATGTAAATAAGATTTTTGTCAATCCTTTGGATAAATCATTGGCTACTTCTAAAAACTATATTTCATTTTAAACATTAACATATTATAGTCCTTCAGATTAGCAAATAAGTTGTCGCCTTTCCCGTCAAAAATTACGGTTGATAGGGTTATTTCGGCATTGGCGGTGGCTTGGTATGCAATTTCCGGCATATAAACAAGGGCATAATTGTCTTTTATCTTATTCCAATCGGTAACAATGAAACCTCCACCAATGGGCGCAACTTTTAATTTTTCGTTAAAAAAATTCTTTTCTAAACGCAAAAAGAAATAGTCATTCAGGTTTTCAGCCCCACGTTCGTGAACAAATCCGTGCATATACTGTAAATTAAGATAGGAACCATCAGAAAAATTGTAATCGCCGCCCACTACAAATTTAATGTACGGTTTTGTTTTGTCTAAGATTAATGAATCCTGCGTAACAGGCACCGGCGACATTGGGAAAAAAGCAGATAAATCATTGGTCATTATCATATCTTTCTCGGGAATAAATGCTGCTGCCTCAGCCCAAAATCCAATTCCGGCAATACTTGTTGCCAAGTCAGCACCAATGATATGGGTTCTTGCAAATGAAAGTTGCGAGTTTATATTTATGCCACCCGTTGCATCAACAGGAATGAATGTGTTTTTTGTGGATAAAGGCAATCCATCGTAGCCCCAAACATAGCTGGCGGAAAAATCAACTCCTTTTGCAAAGCCCTTAAATTTAAAACCAGCCGTAGAACTTTCGCCCAAATTATAGCGTGACATCAGGATAGTGTCTGATAAACTTTTTAACACCATACCTTGTGGTAATTCCATTTGGGGGTTGAGTGCATTGGCAAAAATCCCGATGGGCATATTTGCCGGTTGAAAAAAAGGAATAAAAACGCCCTGCAACGAAAAGTCGTTATTTATATAGTAATTCATGTTAATAGCATCGGAACCCCTTCGGCGACCAAAATCAAGGATATCCTCCAGATCCAAAGGATTAAGATTATCGGTAGGATTAAGCTTGTCGGCTGTTCCCCATACAATTCGCTGACGGCCAATGGTTACATCTAAATTTTTGGTAAGAAAACCATATAGCTGAACATAAGCTTCCCTGACTTCGAGATTATAGGGGTCAACAATACCTTTGTTGTACAAATCGCTTGATTGTGTACTATTTGGTAAACCAATATTCCGCAACCAAACTTCGGTGAAAAATTTTGAATTCTCCGTTCTCTTGTCCAATTGCAAGGTCAGGCGGTTTTCATTCCATGCCCAATCATTTTTGTCATTAAGCAGGAGTCGTTCATCAGTCAGCAATTCTCCTGATGTATTAAGCTTCTCTCCGACCTGAGAGTAGGAAGTATAAATGGCACAAAAAATAAAAAAGAATGTTAACACATTTGTTTTCATAACTGTTTTTGTTTTTTGATTATTAAATAATTTCGATTTGCAAAGAGCCCAATCCCTGTTAAGATGAAAATAAATCCGACCCAGTAAACAGGCCAGTAGAAATCCTGGGGATAATATTGAGCCGATAATTTAAAAAGGTCGTTCGCAGGCAGTGACCAAATATCGACAAAAGAACAATGACTCAACATGAATCTGATGTAATCCTGGATAAAGGAGATAATTACTACTACAGAGCCTGTAATTAACATTAAAAGTTCCCGGGTTTTTAATTGAACCTGTTCGTGGCGAGCGGAATAGTAAAGTATTAGTAAAGCGAATAAAATCATAGCTACAGATAGGATTAGCGGAGCTATTACCGGGCCAACCCAGGCTACGGGCAACAGAAATAAAATATCCATTGTCATTAAAGATTCAGGCCAGCTTATTAATATTTTCAGGAAGATATAATAGAAAATATCCCAAACTGCAAAAGAAAATATAAAGTATGCAAATCTTCTGGTTGCTGTTTTCCCGGTAAGCATGCTCACAGATATAAGCATCAGTAAAGAAAAAGCTTCCCTGATTATTTCTGTTGTTGCAAGTTCTTTACTGATGGGTTGTAAAGGAAAGGCAAACCCACCGGGATAGACAATCTGCCTCAGGTAAATTACGATTGCACTTTCAAAATAGCCCATCGAGGCTGCAAAAACTGTTATCCAGAATATAGTTTTTGGTTTCATGTCGATACATTACAGCTTATCATACTTTAAAAAGATGTTTCAAAATCTGATAGTTCATAAAAAGGGTATAGATTATTTCTTTAGCTTCGAATAAAAATTGTTTGGTTGCTTTAAAAAATGTTGTTTTTTCGTATTTCACCGGGTGTTTTAGTCCTTTGAGATTTACTAAAACGACTTTCTTTTCTCTCGATTTGTAGTATATGTTCATTAAGGTTTCTACTCCAAACCTGGATTTTTTCATGCTATCCAGAATAGGCAAAATATCTTTTTTTAAAAGAGCCCTTTGTCCGGTAAACGATTTGAACGGATTAATTTTATAGCTAATCAGGGTTTCTGTTGCCTGTCCTAAAACCATATCGCACTCTTTGTTAAAAATAGGAGTGACTAATTGCTCGAAATGCTCTTCTTTCAGGTTAGATAAGTCGGCATCTATGAAAACGATTATCTCACCTGTTGAATTTTCAACGCCTGTTGCCATCGCATAACCTTTCCCTTTATTCTCAGGTAGTGCTACATATTTAAGTGAGGGCAAATTCAGCAGTTCGGTTAAAATTTTATCAGTCCCATCTGTTGAGCCATCGTTTACAACAATTACCTCGTCAAAGAAGTAATTGCACACGGTTGTTACCACTTCTTTAACCGTTTTTTCCTCGTTATAGGCGCAGATTATAGCTGAAATTTTCATTTTCATGAAATTTGACCTTTCGTTTTACTTAAGAAGCTGCGGATTGCCTCAGCAGCCGCTTTTTCGCCTAGCTCGATCAATTCTTTTGCCTTGTAAAAGTCAAATGTACTCGCCGAATCGGATGGTATATTAATTATCATATCGGGCTTATGTTTCTCTATGCTCATTTTTGCAATCTTATGTATCATTGCCGATGTAGTACTGCTTAAAAGGGAGTAATATCCTTTGCTGCCCTTATCTCCCGTTGAAATTAAGGTTAATAGGGGGTTTATCATCCTGTTTAAATATCCATTGTCAGTATTTTTTTCTTTTGGAATATCAGCCTTTTTCTCACCGTATAGATTCACGACAATTAGTATATCACCATTTTTTCGGTGTACATGTTTGATTGGAATTGGATTCAGAACACCACCATCAACAAGAATGGTATTGTTATATTTTACCGGAGTAAAAACTGCCGGAATTGCAACGGATGCACGAGCAGCCTCATAAAAGCTTCCTTTAGTAAAAACTACTTCCTTTTCGTTGAGTATATCAGTGGCAATGGCAGCAAAGGGAATAGGCATATTTTCAATATTCATATCGGGGATAAAAGATTTCATTTTATCAAAAACCCGTTCACCTTTCAATAAACCATTTGTTGTAAGTGTAAAATCCATGAAACCCCAAATGTCCATTTTGTTAAAGGTACTTACCCACTCGGTATATTCATGTAATTTCCCCATGGCGTAAAGCCCTCCAATAACCGACCCAATGGAAGATCCTGAAACAGAAGTTATTTGAAAGCCTTGTTTCTCCAATTCGTTGATAACGCCGATATGGGCAAGCCCCTTTGAGCCACCGCTTGATAGTACCAATGCCACTGATTTTCCCATTCAGTTTTTTATTGTTTCAACTTCCTTACCGTAAAATCATCATCGGTCAATCCTGTGTCATATTTTACATCCGACATTTGCATTTTGGTTTTGTGGTTTTTCTTTAAGTCGGTCATTTCAATTTCAGCAGCATTCCAGTAATTGCCAACTTTTTCGAATGTGTACCTGGCTTCTTTAACCTTACTGTTTGCCTTATCGTAATACTCCATAAGTTCGGGATAGAAATTTGTTTTGTTGATTCGTACAATTACTTTAGAATAATCGGAACGGTTCAGTGGAGTAAGTTCAAGCACAAAAGCATCTGCTTCGGTTTTCAGTAATTTTGGTGTGTACTTCGCAGAGAATAATACAGATTCCATGTCGTCATAAGAAAAGTCGGTTCCGGCAAAGTTTTGATTTTTAGCACTGGTTGCAATTCTCCGTTCTTTTCCAAATGCAGGTAAATACAAATACATCACATCGTTTGGCAACGATAAAACGGAAATTCCTGCCTGCGATGCCGGTGAGGTGAATCGAAACATACGCTTATCGTTGCCTTTCTGTTGTACAGTGGCTTCACGGATTTCCTCTTTCCCGTTTTTGTCAATCAGAATAATTTTATTTTTCCCTGTCATGTCTTTGGGCGAGTACATTACTTCATCCATCTTTTTTAGGATTGTACTTGCGTCTTGCGCATGGGCAGAAAAAATACCTCCTGCTACGATAATGGCGGTTACTACCGCTGTTTGAATTTTTGATTTCATACTATTTAATTTTTAATGGTTAATGATTACTTGCTGTTACTTTACGTTTGCGGTTCACGAGAATTAAAATAACGGGTAATAGTGTTAAAGCCCCAAACCCGGAGCCAAGCATGCTTATGGCAACCAGTAACCCGAAGTTTTGCAAGGGTACGATTTGGGAAAACAGGAGCACTAAAAATCCGGCTGATACCGATATAACATTGATAATTATCGCCTTGCCACTTAGTAAGATGGTTTCTTCAATGGCTTTTTCAGCATTCCCATGGCTTAACAAATGCTTATTGTAGCCGGTAATAACGTGGATGGCATAATCGATGCCGATACCCAAGGCAATGCTGGCCACCAGTACGGTAGCAATATCGAGGGGGATACCGGTTATCCCCATAAACCCAAATAACACAATAGTAGTGGCAACAACGGGTATGGCGGCAAAAATTCCTTTAGTAGCGGAGCGCAATATCAAGCCTACAATTAACACAACCATAAAAATGGCTATTAACAAGCTGTTATACTGGCTATTTATCAAACTACTGTTGAGCTTAACATACACAGAGGGCATGCCGGTCAATTCAATTTTAAAATGTTCGTTCGGGTTCTGCTCGATGAACCGGTTCATTTTTGCAGTAAACACTTCAAGCTCTTTACTATCAACCGATGCAAATTTCGATTGGATAATTCCCTTGGTAAGGTCATCATTCACGAGTTGGGGCATAACCTCCTGCCCATCGAGCAGGAACCATAATTGCTCAATTTTTGCCTTGTCGTCGGGTATTTTTTTACCCTCGCCCATGGCATCGTTCATTTGTTCAATCAGGTCTGCTACCGACTGTGTAATATCAATATTCGGGTCTTCCTTCATGAAATGTTCGGTTCTAATCATCATTTTTAGCACCTCGGGGCTTTGCATATCTCCTTCAAAAACAACAAATACAGGTAACGAGCCGCCAAATTTTTTCTGCATCACATCCTCTGCAACCCTAGTTGGATTATCTTTCTTAAAATAGTCGGCCATGTTTACACTGGTTTTTATCAGCGTTATGCCACCAATGCATAACACGAGCAGAACGCCCCAGCTTATTAGCGTATACTTGGTATGTTTAAACAGAAAATTAGCTAAGGGCAGCAGAATTTTGTGGGTTAATATGGTTTGCTTTTCTTTGTTTTCGGTAGCAGCCTTTTTTCTGTACATTGACAAACCCGAAATAAGTGCGGGAACAAAAAACAGGGATAGTATTAAAGCGATTAGCGTACCCACCGCAGTAAATATCCCGAAATCTTTTATCATGATGAGGTATGCCCCAAACACAAAGGACACAAACCCAATGGACGTGGTTACTGCTGCCAGTATTATCGGAACAAGAATATATCCAAGTGCTTGAACCAATGCCTGTTTTCTGTCTGCAAGCTTGTTGTGGTTAATGCTGTTGAGCACATGAATTGTATAAGCACTTCCCACAGCAAGCAGCACAACCGGAATTATATTTGAAATAATGGTCAGCTCGTAACCGGTAACTGCCATCAATCCCATTGTCCATATAACGGCCAGGCCTGCTATGAGCAACGGCAACAATACCCCACTGAAAGATTTGAAACTCAGCAGTAAAATAATGGCTATAACGAGAAAAACGATAGGAATAAGCCAAATAATATCCGAAACAATCAAATCGTTAATGTCGTTCATCATCATGGGCAGCCCACCAAAGTAAATTGTTTCGGGTAATTTCAGTGCTTCAATTTTATCCTTAATTTCTTTTGCAACAGCTTGTTTATCTCCCTCAGGGAGAAGTGTAAACATAATCGCGGTTGCCGTCCCGTCCTCCGATACAACAGCTCCCTTGTACATCTCTTTGGAGAAAACATAGTCTTTCAGGCTGTCTAACTGCGATTGCTCAACGGGCAAATCATACTCATCCACCAGCTTGCCAATTTCAATACCCCATTCAGAGCTTTTGATATCGAGAATATTGGTTAAGCTTGTAACGGTTGACACACCATGGGTATATTTAAGGCTGTCGGTAATTTGCTTCACATGCTGAATAACGTCTGCTTTAAAAACATCATCGGTTTCCAGAACAATCATCCCCATATCGTTTCCGCCAAACTGTGTGCCTATCTCCTTGTACAACCAGGCAGCAGGGTCGTCATCGGGTAAAGAGCTTATTATATCAGCGTTTATATGCAAGTCTTTTGCCTGATAAGTGAAGAATACGGTTAATCCGGCAACGGCTATAATTATCAGCCATCTAAATCTTACTATGCCTTCTGAAAATCTGTTCATATTTTGTTGGTTATTAGTGATTTGTACTTAATTCGTTTTATAGTCAGCTTTGGTGAAAAAAATTATGTAGATAACCCTTTTGTGAGTATTCCAATTAAACCTTCAAAATGCGGAGCGTATTTCACATATTTGTTCTGGAGGAAAAAGGGTATCTCAAGCCCTTTTATAATCATAATGAATACGTCTAACAGAACATCAATATCGCCAATAATATCAAATTCGCCCATCTCAACCCCTTGCAATATCATCTTTTTCAGGTTTTCTTTTTCCCATGCATCTAATTCAGACCGTAAATCATCAATGAAATGAAAATGTTCAAAAAAATCAGCTTTTAGCGTTTCATGATAATTTGCAGCAGAATTTAGAATCTCCATTCTTTTGACGAGATATTTTTTTACCTTTTCAGAAGAATTCAAATCAGGATTATTAACAATAAAAGACAGCTGATTTTTCAGGTTTATCATTTCAATTGATACTACCTCCCTAAATAGCTCCTCCTTGCTTGCAAAATGGTAGTATAAGGAACCTTTGGCTTTCCTCGCAATTTTTGCGATTTCGTCCATTGAGGTTTTGTGGAACCCAAAGCGACTGAAAAGCTTATCCGCAACACTTAAAATTGATTCTTTGGTGTTATCAATGCTCATATCATTTTTATACTAAAATTGTTTTTCGGTGCAAAGATAAATATATTTTTTTACAATTCAAGCTTTTTATTTTTTTTCACAACTGACAAGAAATGGGAAATCGCACCATAATAGTAATGGGTGGGCTAGGATGATTGCATTCTTTGGCAAAGCTTTGGCTTGAGCGTTGGCTTGTGAGGCTTTGCCAATGTGTGCAATGTGGGTGGGGTTTCTTCTTTTTTTGCGGGGGGAAGAAAAAAACAAAATAAATTTCCATCAAATTTGAACTGTCCTATCAAAAAGCTAAATCCTTTCTATTTTCAATTTATCACTATCGTATCTGTCTGGTCGTCTGTCTTTTTACACTTGTTGCCAACTTCTTATGTGTTTACTTTTTGTAACTATATCTAACATCATACTGCGGATATGTAAACCTTTTATTGTTTTTATTCCAAATATATTCATGCAATTCCTCCTATCTGATCCAAAGGGTTCTTTATGTTTATTAGATTCTTCATGCTTACATGGGTGTAAATTTTAAACGTTTTGCTGCTGGTGTGATCAGGTTTTGGGTATTGTGGCAGCTAATTTAGCAATTCTTCAATTATTAAACCAGGTACTCTCTGAAAAATTGAAAAAATTCTGTTTTGATGTTAAACTTTCTCCTCTTTGACACACTTTTTTGAACACTCCACCGGAATCATACAAACTTTTCCTAACCCCCCCCGTTCGGCGTAGTTTGCGACTACGTCGCACAATTATTCCAATAACTCCAACTTTCCCCAGTCATTCAATGCAAAAGTGTTACCAAATGGTGAAATGACACACTATTTTGAATACTCCCACCGAAACTTCTCATATTTTTCCTGAAAACATGCAAACTTTTGCCAGGAATCTGCAAACTTTTTCAGGAATCATCCAAGCTTTTCCTGAAAACATGCAAACTTTTACTCAAACTATCCTTACTTACACAAGAAATACGCAAACAAACAACAGATAATCAATTCATTAAATAAATTAGCCCAATTATGTAATGCTTAACAGCCGCTTAACCATAAACAAAAATTCCATTAACTTAAGATGTCAGGGCTCCGCCCCTTATCGGTAATATTCACAATTTTTTCTGCGAAGATGTCAGGGCTTCGCCCCTTACACATTCTTACCTTCGACTTCGGATATTCGATCTTCAGATATTTGACTTTCAGACATTCGGACCTTAGGTCATCGAGCGCAGCCGAGATGCCGACTTTCAGACATTCGACCTTAGGTCATCGAGCGCAGCCGAGATGCCGACTTTCAGACATTCGACCTTAGGTCATCGAGCGCAGCCGAGATGCCCTTTGCCAGTTCCAAAAACTTATCTCCGCGTTGCTCAAAATTCCGGTACTTGTCATAGCTGGCTGCTGCCGGCGAAAGCAGGCAGATTTGCCCTGCACTTGCGTGCAATTTCAGGTAATCAAAGACCTCTTCCAGTTCTTCAAATGGATGCAAAGTTGCACTGTAGTTGCATTCTTGCAAGCCTTCAACAATGCGTTTGCCTGCTTTTCCGGTAAAAAAAATCACACCAGGAGGATTATCAATCAGATATTCGATCAGCTGCTTGTAGTTGATACCACGGTCGAAACCACCCAGGATCAGATAATTGGTTTGTGGCCAAGCTTGCAGGGCAGCTATTGTGGCTTCAGGCACGGTGGCAATGCTGTCGTTAACATAACGTATCCCGTCAAAAGGACCAATAAGCTGAAGGCGATGAGGCAAACCTTCGAAACCTGCCATTGAATGTAGTGCTTCCTCACGACTCACACCAAACTTTTCAACAGCAAGCACGGCCATAGCAGCATTGAACTGGTTATGGTGGCCAGGCAGGCTTATTGGCAGTGGCTGATCATCAGAGGGCAGATCAGGATCAAAAAAATGCACCCGGGTCTCGTTGTCTGACACAAAGGCTTTCAGCCGGATATCAGCCAGGGCATAATCGCTCGGATCAGCATAGCGCAGTATGTTCAGCTTTGCATTTCGATAAGCCGCAAGGGTTCCGAAATAATCCAGATGCTCCTCAAAGACATTAAGTAGCAAAGCCACATGCGGACTATGACGCACATATTGCAGCTGATGAGCCGAGAGTTCAAACACGATAATGGTGTCAGGCCTCAAATCAGAAATGCTGTCAAAGCAGGGCGTCCCCATATTCCCGACCAACACAGCCTTTCTGCCTGCTTTGCACAACAAATGATAGATCAGATGCGAGGTGGTGCTCTTGCCTTTGGTACCCGTTATCCCGATAGTCTGTTCGTGAAAAGCAGCCAAAAAAAGATCTGTTTGTGAACTGATTTGAACTGTCCTGGCAATCTTATCCGGCAGCCTCATCCCTGGCGATTTCAGCACCAGATCAAATTCATCCAGCTTGTCCAAACATTTTGGTCCACCCAGGAAACGGACATCAGGAAAGCTTTCTGTGATTTCTGTCTGCAGCTTGGCATTATGATCGGCAATGGTGACATCGGTCTCTGGCAGATTCTCGCGTACAAAACGCAGGCTCGACCGGCCTTCTTTTCCAAATCCGGCGATCAACAGTTTTTTACCTTTCAAGGCCTCTGTAATCCGTTTTATCACGGCTGATCCTCCAGCTTTTTAATCCATTTTTGAGGCACAAAATGCAACTGATTTCGCTCTTTTAATAAAAGCTCAAGATACTGTTCACCAGAGGGTTGAACGGGATGTTTTTTAAAATAAAGCGTCAACAGAGGCGATCTTACAAATTCTTCATTCCTGGCATGATGCAGAGCCAGCACTGCCTGCACTTCATCCACCGTCCCCACGCATTCAAAGGGTTTTAGTGCTGTTTGTCCGGCAAGCGATTCCAACAACCCCAACAGCTTGCTGTCGTCTTGCATTCGCTTTCCAAAAACTACTTCCAATTCCTCTGTGCTTAAGAAAGGTGAAAGCACAACCCAGGTGAACAGACATTTAGGGCATTTGCCACACCAGCTGTCGGTTTTGCTGCCTGCATTACAGCTTCTGAAAGCCAGATGATAGGCTGTGTGCCAACTGAAACGCCTGGCAATCTGTAATTCGTTGAGTGGGCGCAACAAGCTGAAATAATTCAGCTGTGGATGGATGAATGCACTTATATAATTTCTGAAATCCCGCTCAAAATCAATGGATTTACTGTATTGATGGTTGATTTGGGTATTAGGAACCGTAGCTTCGCTGGCACTGGATTCGTTTGAAAGGGCAATATTCCGAAAACCAGTTCCGGCCGAAACCAACAATGACACAAAAGCCAGTAGAGCCGAAAAAGGTGTGTGCCCGTTCAGGAAGCCTTGCTGATTGAGTGCCAGCATCAGCGGATCGAGGCTACGTTTTACAATGGCCGACTGATCTTCACCAAAGCCAGCCACAGCTGCACATCGCAAACTTGCCGGACCAGGGTTGACCATCAGTGGTATCAGCTGTTTTTCGCTTTTAAGCAACTCCAGACTTACCACTGAATCTTTTCCACCTCCAACAGGCAGGAGAACACCTTCCGAAAAGGTGGCTTCAACAGTTTTTAAAACTGAGCCTTCAGATTCTATTTGCATGAAATCGTCTAGAGAAGCTTTTATGTTGTTCAGGTAAAAAAATTCACCCAGCCCCTGAAAATATAGCTCTTTCCAAAACTTCAACTGAACCTCATTAAGGTGATGCGGCCGGATGATCACCTGAGGTGAGCAACTCAGCTTCCAATAGCTGATCAGTTCGATCATGCCAATATGAAAAGCCAGGTTGTGCAGGCTCGATTCCGGAAGATTCCAATCATAAAAACTGCGAAACGGGATTTCTATCTCAGGACTAAAATGATAGGTGTCAGCTAAATTAAAGTTAAAAACCAGCCTTAAGTTTCCTTTTGTTCGCTTAATTTGGTAGCTTTGGAAAACGAAATAAGGATATTTTTCGCGTAATTGAAAAAACTTTTGTTGTTGATCAGCACTTTTCAAGCTATGGTATATTTTTTGATTCAGTGTGTAAAAATAAAGAATTGCAGGCATCCAATTGCAAAACAAAAAAAAGCTGCCATGAACATTGATAAGCTACTTCATATTCAGTCGAACAAGCTAAGTCCTCAAAAAGGTAAAATCCTGATTTCGGAGCCCTTGATGCACGATTTCTATTTTGGCCGATCGGTGGTGCTTTTGGTTGAACATGCTCAGGATGAAGGCAGCTTTGGCGTGATTATGAACAAGGTGATCGGCCGCACACTAAACGAAGTGGTGCAGGGTTTTCCTGAATTTGATGCACCTGTTTACCTGGGTGGTCCGGTGCAACAGAACAATTTGTTTTATATTCATCAGCTGGGCGAACTGATCCCACAGAGCGAACCCATTTTGGATGGCTTGCATTGGGGTGGTGACATCGAAACGGTGTGCGCCATGATGGAGACCGGACATCTGAAACCACATCAAATCAGGTTTTATCTGGGCTATTCCGGATGGGATGCCGGCCAGCTGAACAGCGAGTTGGAACGCAATTCGTGGCTTGTTTCAAATGCAACAGCTAATGGATTATTCAACACACGCTCCTACCTGATGTGGCGTCATTTTGTCAGACGCATGGGCAGCCCCTACGAAAAATGGCTCAAATTGCCGGAAGATCCATCGCTGAATTAGGATGAAAACTTTTTTCGGTCTCCCGCAAATAGCACAGATCAGCGCAGATTTAAATTTCTCATTAGATTCCGCGTAATTCAGCGTGACCAGTCTGAGAGCTGGCAGGTCCGCAGGAAAATTTCATCCAAATAGTTGTGCAAAAAAGCCTAAGGCAAAATCAGGATTGATCAGGATGGTAAATACCAGGCCAAAAACAGCACCAAAAAAGTGCGCGTTATGGCCGATATTGTCCGAGCCTTTTTTGCCCATATAGGCCGAATAGATCAGGTATAAAATTCCGAAAAGCCAGGCCGGAACAGGAAAAGGAATAGGGAAGATAAACAAGCTGTTAGACGGAGCCAGCAGTATGCTCGAAAAAATCACCGCAGCCACCGCACCCGAAGCCCCCACCGCATCATAATGAGGATTCGATTTCTGCTTGCTAAAATCGTAAAGCGTCGAAAACAAAACGCCTCCCACATATAGCAAAACATAATACAATAGGCCTTGCCCTGCTCCGAACGACAACTGAAAAACATGCTCCACAAAGCGTCCGAAGGAATAAAAAACAAACATATTCACCAGCAGGTGCATCCATCCTGCATGTAAAAGCGCATAGGTGAAAAAACGCCAGTTCTGTTTCTTTTCCTTGATCAGCCAGGCATTGAAGCGTAACTGCTGAAAAAGCTTGGCATTGCTAAATGCCAGAATAGAAATAATCACTGTAATAGCTATGATGGCGTAAGTCATGGTGTTAGTTCTGTTTGTGGTTTTTTTTCCTGTTTGGTATAATCTATTTCCGAACCCAAAACGCTGTGCGGAATCAGGTAAACGGCCAGCATCACCACAGTAGCGATGGCAGGCCAAAGTCTGTTTGCACGATTTTTACGCAGCACAAGCCAGGCAATCAGCCAAAAGATAAAAGCTATCAGCGTTTTGTTATCCGTTAGGTCGTGTCCAAAAGGCCATCCTGTCCAGTAAGCATCAAAGGCATACTTTTGAACGATGGGTCCCATGATTAACCCTCCAACCAAAAAGAGCAGGAGTGTAACAGTTGTCATCCAATAAGTTTGCCGGCCTTTGACCAACACTTCCAAGCCAGTACGCAAACTAAAGACCATAGCAAAAAACATAAAAAAGATATGCGGAATAAGCACAAAGTCCGGTACGGATCCTTTAAAACGAATGATCACAGGCTCATCTGTGAGTGGAATATATTTTTCGCCATCCGACACAGCCAGCTGATATTCGACTTTTCCTGCAGGTGGCTGCATGGGAATAGCAGTGCTGATTACTTCGTCTTTTTCTTCCAACTCAACAGCTGTCCAATCGTCGTGGCTTTTGAAACGCTTATAGCGAAAGATGGCTTTCGTGCCTTCTGGAACCTCCAGCTCAACTGGGGCATCCTTATCCGAATCCTGGCTACGCAGAAACTTGAATTTATATTCCTTACCCTCAAGTACCACACTTCCTTTTAGTGGGTAGGTAGGGCCGGTTGTCCGCTGATAAATTGCCAGCGATCCCATTAATATTAAGGCTAAAAACCAAAGTAAAATAGATTTCAATTGCATATTTATTTAATTAATTCATTTGATTTAATGGTCGAAACATCGCTGCAATACCCAATTTCGGGCTGCAAAGTTACATGATGTATGCCAAATTCTTCCTCCAGTTTGTGTTCGATCTGATGATACAACTGCTGACTTTCCGAAATTTTCATATCCTCGCACAACTCCAGATGTGCTTCAAAATGTATCTGCTGATCGGTCAGACTCCAAATATGAATGTGATGAACATCTTTAACTTCTTTGATCTTGATCAAATACTCCCTCACCTGATCAACTTCTATCCCGGGAGGAACCGATTGCATCAAAATCTGATAAGTTTCAATCAGTATGTGATAGGTTTCCCTGATGATATAAATACTGATCAATACCGTAATCAATGGGTCAACCCAATGCCAGCCCTTCCACATCATCAGGAGTGCTCCTGCGATCACAGCCACGCTCGATAAGGTATCGCCGATCAGATGCAGATAGGCCGCTTTGATGTTGATATTGGAAGCCGAAAATCGTTTTAACAATAACACCCCGACCAGATTGGCGATCAAACCAATTGTAGCAACGATCAACATTGGCCTTGTTTTTACATCCTCAGGATTCAGGAAGCGATCATAAGCTTCAAAAATCAAAAACAAACAAATGCCAATCAGCGTCACCGCATTAAATAAGGCTGCCAGAATCTGAATGCGTTTGTACCCAAAAGTATGCTTTTTGTTTGCTTCCTTCTTGCTGATCTTAAGCGCAATATAAGTGATTAGCATGGCTGAGGCATCACTCAGATTGTGCAGCGCATCCGAAATCAGTGCCAGACTATTGGAAAAAAAACCACCCAGCAACTCGGCAAAAGCGATTACGAAGTTTAACCAAACGGTAATCAGCAGGTTTCTGCTTTCCTTCTTAGTGGAGTATTTGGTACTGATCTGATGCATTGGAACTTAACTCTCTGGATTTTCAAGCGAAATCGCTTTGTAAAACAACTCGTGAATGTTTGTTCTGATATTCAACCGCATCAGCATGGGATTAGCGGCATCAGGATGTACGCGATTCGACAAAAACACCACAACTAATTCATTGACAGGATCGGCCCAGACAAAAGTACCTGTGAAGCCGGTATGCCCAAAACTTTCGGGTGAGGCACTCTCGGCGGGTGTTCTGAACCGCGAATTTGCTTCGATGGGTGGTTTGTCGAAGCCAAGACCTCGCCGGTTTTCATTCTCCCGAAAATGTACCGTATTAAAATAGGTAATAGTTTCTGGTTTTAGCAGTTGCAATCCATTCAAACTGCCTCCATTAAGCAGCATCTGCATGATCAATGCTGATTCCTTTGCATTTGAAAACAACCCAGCATGGCCGGCAATGCCCCCCAGCATGGCTGCCCCCTGATCGTGTACATCTCCTCTTAGGGTTTGCTGCCTGAATGTGAGGTCGTTCTCTGTTGGGGCAATGCTATCAGCAGGATACTTTCTTAATGGCCTGAACAGGGTATGCGTTAAGCCCATCGGCTCGTAAAAGTTTTGTTCCAGATAGAGGTCAAAAGGTGTATTGGTGAGCATTTCGACCAGCTGTGGAATAAAATAAAATCCCAAATCGCTGTAACGGTATTTTTTTGTTTTGAGCGGACTATCAGCTATTTGCTGAAAAATTGAATACCTGTAAATCCGCTCGATAAACATATTTCGGGCTACCCTGTTCGGAAAATCTTCATTTCCCACGGTGGCATAAAATTCGGGTAAAGGGCCATTCGGTGAGATGGTTTCTTTAAAATACGGAATCCAGCCATCCAAACCAGACTGATGTGCCAGGATCTCTTTCAGGCTAATGCACGCTTTGTCAGTTTTGCGCAGATAAGGAAAATACATCCCCAGCGTATCATCGAGATTTAAAAGGCTGTCCTCTACCAGCTTCATCACCGCCAGCGTAGAAGCGAAAACCTTGGTAAGGGAGGCCAGATCATACAGATGATGGGCTTCAACCTGTTGAATTCCATCGCTCGAAAGTGACCCAAAACTCTTATTATAAAATACCTGACCCTTATGCAAGGCAACGATCTGACAACCCGGATAAGCTTTCTTTTTGATGCCTTCCTGAGCAATGGAATCAACCTTCAGGGTATAATAATTCTCAATCATTTCGGCCGGTTTCTCAAATGACGCCCTGAAAACATTCATCTCAACACCTTCGCCCAGCTTAAATTTTCTACTGGCCGTCACCGGAAGTTTTCCATGAGCAGCAATCTTGCCCATAATAATGCCTGCCGTTGAAATCATGGCTTCCGGCTTGTCCTGATATGCCACCAAAATAGCCTTAACATTGTCATTAAAATCAAAGAAATCAAGTGCGTAAGGGCTTGCAAAAAGACTAAAGCTAACCGCTGTGTTCTTAATTAGCTTCTCAAAGAATTGTATGGATTCATCAGCAATGCCAAATTTCCTGGAAGCCAGGATGTTCGTGTTTTGAACAGCAACCATAACAAGGTCATAAGCCTCTAGTTTTTCAAGTAGCTGATCGCGTACTTTCTGATCCGCATTGTTCGGTAGCTGAAAATGATCAGCAGGCAGTCCGTTGCTTGATAGTGCCCGCTGAAAAAGAGTTTGCTCGGATTCGCCCAAAACCAGCGTGGCATATTTTTTATTCTGCATTTTCTCTGGCGTCAGCGGTAAGATGTCATTCTGATTTTTGAGCAGAGTTATGGCTTCATCAAACAGCTTTTGAACTAACAGGCGATACTCCTCTTTGTGTAAATCCTGATAAAGACCTTCTACAAAGTCAGGACGATACTCATTAAGTCCGGCCAAATATTTATACGACAGCACCTTGCGACAACTCTCCTCCACCCTTTTCATCACCAGCGAATCGGTTTGTGCTGCTTCACGGATTGCTGCAATGGCTGCCGGAACATGCTCGGGCAGAAGCAAAATATCATTTCCGGCCTTCAAAGCTTGCAAAGAAGGATTTTCACTGCCGGCATACTGGGTAGCACCTTTCATATCAAGGGCATCCGTAACCACAAGGCCATTAAAACCCATCTCTTTTTTTAATAAATCAGTTACAATACGATAGGAAAGTGAAGAAGAAAGGTTCTCGGTTTCGGCAAGCTCAGGAAGGTAGAGGTGAGCCACCATCATGCCGTTGAGGCCGGCATCAATCAGTTGTTGAAAAGGAACCAACGAAAGCTGCTTCAGCTCGCGCAGCGATTCCTCTACAACGGGCAAGGTATAATGCGAATCAGTTTGGGTATTGCCGTGACCCGGAAAATGCTTGGCCGTAGTGAGGATTCCGGCATTTTGCATGGCAATACCGTATGCCAGGGCTTTGCGGCTGACCGCTTCGGCATCTTCTCCAAAGGAGCGCATCCCAATAACAGGGTTCTTGGGGTTGTTGTTTACATCCACCACCGGAGCAAAATTCATGTGAATGCCCATGCGTTTGCATTGCTCTGCAATCTGTTTGCCCATCTCACTTACAAGCTGCTCATCCTGAACAGCACCCAAAGTCATCTGTAAAGGGTATGAGATAGTGTTCGACAAGCGCATTCCCAGTCCCCATTCGCCATCGATGGCTATCAGCATAGGCGTTTGTGCCAACTGTTGCCAGCGATTGGTTTGGATGAGTTGTGCTTCGGGCTCTCCTTTAAAAAAGGTAACGCCACCCAGGTTGTATTGTCGGATATAAGTCTCAATTTCAGGATAATAAGTCTGTCCTGATAGATTGGCTCTAGCCATAATCAGTTGTCCGATTCGCTGCTCCAGCGTGAGGCTGGTGTACACAGAATCGACCCAGCGATCCAAATTACCAGTGCTTTGAGCTTGCAGGAATGTGGCAGGTGCAAACAGACCAAAAATCAACATTATGCAGGTAATTCTGGTGCGTTTCAGACTTATTATTTCATTCCAAATCAAATACATACACTTAGTTTTTTCTCATTGAAACGATTTCTTTCAGTTCGGCTATGCCTGAGGGTTTTGCTGCAATTTTCTTTTCTGCATCCAAAACAAACAAACTTGGCGTTCCAAAAATATTGTACTCCCTCACCATCGGGCTCTCCCATCCCAGCCCGTCACTCAGGTGAATCCAGTCCAGCTTTTCCTGATCAATAAATTCGCGCAATACTTTATTATCCGGGCTCAGAACCACCGAAACGATTTCAAAATCCGGTTGCTGGTCCGAAAACACTTTTAGCTTGGGCATCAACTCAATACAATGAGGGCAGCTTAACGACCAAAACACGATCAGGGTTTGAGGCTTCGTTATCTGATCCCAGCCAAATGGATTTCCATTAATATCTTCCAGAAGTAAATCAGGAGCCGGTTCGCCCAGCAGCGTGGAACGATACGGTCCTACAATTTGCTCAATTTCCATATAAGTTTCGGTTTCCATACACAGCTGTTCGAAATGCGGCAGGCTGCTGATATAATCCGTAACAGCCGGCAAACCAAGCTGTGCAAAACCTTCGATCAGATAGTCGAGCACAAAAACATACATTTTAGGTTCAACGGCAGCCTTAACGAAAAGCATATCCAGGCCTTTGATAAACTCAAACTGAATGGCTTGCATGGATTCCTCTTCGGCCTGAAAAAGCGAAAGGAAATCGATCATCTTTCGGGTGAGGATATTGCTTCTGATCAACAGGGTGTCACCAAAATCGGTATGATCAAAAAAATGTTGTTTGAGGTTTTCGCGTTGCGACTTAAAACTGGTCGTAAGGTCAATGGCAGGACGCATATCGGTACGGATAAAACGCGCTGCAAGACTATGCGGATGCTGACGAATCCAGCCATCTACTTTACTTTCCATGCTGATTTGCAGGCTATCAAATTCCTTAAGGGCCAGCCGGTAAAACCTTGTCTCACGCTTGTAATCCCTGATCACGGGCTTGAGTAAATCCTGCAGAAAAAAAGTTTCGTCGCGCAGTGTCTGGTAATCATTCCAGATTTGATTTTCGGGCGAGTTAAAGAATTGTATTTGTCTGTTTTGCTTATAGTTATTCCACACAAACTGAACCGGACTATCATCAATAACCAGCTGAACCGACTGCCCTGCCGCGAGCGAGAGCCGATACAAACCACTTTCGAGCGTTTCATCGAAACTAAATGCGCCCTCCTCATTGGTTTTTGCAGTATCGACCGGAAAAAGATTTTCACCCCGGTAGGCTTCCAGAAAAAGTTTTCGGTTTGCATAATCAGCTATGGTACCAGTGATTTGATGCTGGGAAAACAGTGTAATTTGCGGGAAAACAAGTAGTGCTGCAAAAACTACCCATGAAAATCCAAATACGCTCCAATGCCTCATAACACACAAAAATTGCTTTGTTTAGCCAGCAAAGATACAGTTAAAGGACAAATAGAATTTTAGCATATCAGCTAATTTTTACCAAAGCTTTGTCGCGATCATAAATTTTGTTGTAAATTTATTCCCTCAAATGGAACGCTTTTACTTACTTGGATATACTTTAGAACTTATTAAGAAATAAATAATATTAACTAGCTTTTTATTAATAGCCGCATAATCAAACCTGTTTATCATGAACACTTTTTTTACATTGAAAAACACTTGGTCGAAAAGTGTCCTTTTCTTTATGTTTAGTATTTACCTTTTCAGTCATCAACTTATTGCCCAGGAAGTAATTGAAGAACACAGTGATCATTTATCAATTAATTTACTAGAGATCAGTTCGCTATCAACCAGGATGCAGTTTTACGACTTTTTGAGAAGTACTGAAACATTTGGCAATGCTCCATTAGAAAACGGAAGCATTCACGTTGCAACTACAACAGCTAATACTTCAGAGATAGCAAATGTGCTTAGAAAAAGCTTGGATGAGATTGTAGTAGCTGAATTGAAGAAAGACAAAGAATTAGCTTCAACACAAATGCTGGAACTAAATGAAAAATACGGTTTTGATTTATTCGACAGAATTTCGGGCCGGGATGATGTAAATGATATGTGTAGTAAATCTTTCCCTTTTTGCACATCAGATATATATACCTTTCCGGCAGGTGTAAATTCCGGCACAGCAGAATCAGGCCCCTATTATGGCTGTTTATCCACACAACCTAACCCCGCCTGGTATCATATGCGAATTTTAGTTTCTGGCAATATAAACATCTATATGGAGAGTTCTCCTCTCAAAGATATCGATTACATTGTTTGGGGGCCTTTCGATGATCCTGTTGCTCCATGTTCAGGGCAGTTAACTTCTGCAAAAGTTGTTTCATGCAGTTTTTCTCCTAATCCAACAGAAACTGCTATTATCCCTAATGGTCAAACTGGCGAATACTATATACTGCTGATTACAAATTTTTCTAATCAACCTTGTGAGATTACCTTTTCTAAAACCGGAGGAACAGGCGAAACTGATTGCTCTATCCTTCCACCCCCTATCGGCAGCAATAGTCCTGTTTGCGTTGGAGAAACGCTCGAATTATATGCAGATAATGTTGTAGATGCCACATATCATTGGACAGGGCCTAATGGTTTCACCTCAAATGAACAAAATCCAACGATTAATAATGTTACGCTGGATCACGCCGGTATCTACACTTTGGTAATTACTGTTGGAGATGAACAAAGCGATCCTATCGACTTAGAAGTGATCGTAAATGCAACGCCTGCTCCCAACTTCGATTTTACAGAAGCCTGTCCGGGTGAAGAAGTCATTTTTACTGATCTGTCAACTGTAGATCCTGCTTCTTCCCAAATTACATCATGGTATTGGGCGTTTGGAGATGGCAGTGATTCTGAACTTCAAAACCCAACCCATACTTATACTGCACCAGGGGTATATCAAGTCACATTGACCACTTATACCGGTGAGTTTAATTGTGCACGCGATATAACCAAATCTGTTGCCCTTAAATCAGCAGCTGTTGTAAATGCAGGGGCTGACCAAAATATTACAACTGGCTGGACTACACAATTGAATGGCACAGCTGAGGGTGGATCAGGAGATTTTTTGATCGACTGGCAGCCTTCAAATATGCTGGAAGAGAATGACATACTTGATCCAACTACCTTGCCTATCGAAACCACAACTGTTTTTACATTAAATGTTACGGATAATCAGAGTGGTTGTTTATCATCCGATCAGGTTACAATTTTCACAGCCGGTGGCGCACTGGGAGCTATATTGAATGCAAATCCTGAAACTATATGTTTCGGTGAGATGAGTTTATTGACCGCTTCACCCTTTGGAGGTTCAGGTAATTATTCATTTTTATGGACAACTGTTCCACCATCCTCCTGGCAGGGCAATACGCAAGAAGTGTATGTGGCACCAGCAGAAACAACCACCTATCAGGTTGAAATAAATGATGGTCAAAACAGTATTATTGAACAAATCACAGTTATAGTGGGAGAAGTAAATCCTGCTTATGCCGGTCCGGACATCACCATACCTGCCGGAACAACTACTACCCTGCTAGCTGAAACCAGTGGATCTGACAATTATGAAGTATGGTGGGAACCTGATTCATTATTGGTTACTGCAAACTTATTACAGCCCGAAACCTTACCTTTGGAACAAACAACAGAATTTACCCTTACGATAACAAATGCTTTATCAGGTTGTCAGAGTATCGATCTGATGACTGTTTTTGTCTCCGGATCTGTTATGGTTGTGAACCCGGGTGTGAGTCTTTCGGAAATATGTCCGGGCGAAACAACACAACTATTTGCCAATGTGAGCGGTGGTAGCGGCGAGTACACCTATCAATGGAGCTCTGATCCGGCCGGATTCTCAAGTGATGAGCCCAACCCATTGGTGTCGCCCGAACAAACAACCATTTATACATTAGTAGTTGACGATGGCAATACACAGATGGAAGCAAGCGTGACAGTAAATGTTGGTTCGCTTTCGGTAGCTGATGCTGGTGCTGATGTTACAATCGATTTTGGTTGGACAGCAAATTTATCAGGCAATGTTACCGGAGATCAAAATTATAGTTTTGAATGGTCTCCTGCAGAATTTCTTGACAATCCGGAATCGCTAACACCAACAACGGTTCCTTTGGAACAAAACAAACAATTCACTTTGCTTGTAACTAATACCACTTCAAGATGCGAAACCGAAGACCAGGTTCAGGTTATAGTTACCGGAGGACCATTGGGCGTTGAGATAAGCTCGAGTGAAAATGTGATTTGCTCCGGAACCCAGGTTCAGCTGAATGCCACCCCATCTGGTGGCTCAGGTATCTATACCTACCAATGGAGTTCGTCCAGTGGTGGATTTACTTCCGACATTCCAAATCCAGTTGTAGAACCAGTTGTTTCAACCACTTACACTGTAACCATAAGTGATGGGATGAACACTGCTTCTGACCAAGTAACTGTTACTGTAAATCCATCACCTGTTGCACATGCTGGCAATAATCAGGTAATCAATGTTGGAACCTTTACTATTTTATATGGTAGTGCTACAGAAGGCACTGGTAATTACAGTTATCAATGGTCACCGGCAGCATCCCTCGCCGACCCTGTAAACGGGCAATATCAATTGCAACCACAAACTGCACTGCTTTATGAAACTGTTATATTTAACCTTGATGTGACTGATCAAAATGGATGTGCCGATAATTCGACCACAACGGTAATCGTAGGTGGTGATCAATTGGGTGTATTTGTTGAAGCGACAGAAACAACAATCTGCTATGGAGAGAATACGCAATTACACACTACTCCTTTTGGAGGGGGATCAGAAAATTATACCTATTCTTGGACGGTGAACAATGATACATGGACTTCATCAGTTGCTAACCCTGTTGTTGCTCCTGGTTCTACCAGCCTATATCAGGTTGAAGTGAGTGATGGGTTTACAACGGCCACCGCCGAAATTACCATTACAGTAAATCCACTTCCAGAAGTTGATATCGTACCTGCAGGATATGACGAAACAGACAACACAATTTTTGTTTGCGTCAGAGATTCTGTTTGGCTCGATGCAGGGCCAGGTATGTTGTACTATTGGATGAACGGAGCTGTCACACAGAAGCAGAAAGCTTTAACCAATGGGAACTGGATTGACGTGCAACATTGGTCGGTGCGGGTTACTGATCCGCAGACAGGTTGTTTGAAAAGGGATTCACTTATTGTCTTCTTCGATTTCAATACATGCAATATCGGTTTAGATGAATGGGATTCTGAAAAGTTTATGAAAATATATCCCAACCCAAGCAAAGGAAGCTTTAAGGTTATCTTTAACAACCTGGAAGCCCATCTTTCGCTTAAGGTAATTAATCCGACAGGACAAGTGTTGTACAAAGAATCACTTGAAGTTTATCTTAATTCCGGCAATACACATCAAATTGATTTATTCAATTATCCCACAGGGGTTTATTATCTGTTGATAACCGATGGAAAAGATAAAATTGTCAAGAAACTAATTCGTATGTAGTTCATTATAAGATACTTTCTTGATATTTGATCGATGATTTGTGTATCAATTAAAAAAAATTGTGGCGCGATTTCTCACATTATTCGTATTTTTCGCCCCAAATTGGATTTATCCGTTAAGAACTCATGCTGATAATTTATTCTTTACTTGATTTTGATTACAATAAATAGCTTCGATACTATGAAAAATCTCTTTCAAATATGTTTTGCCAACAAAAAAATTGTTTTGTTAAGCAAAATCCTGATCTTTTTATTCGCGTACAATTTCGTCTCGGCACAGGATATTGTTCGATTTGAGAGCGAATCTATCAAAATAGATTTTAAGGAGATAAACTCACTTTCTGCCAGGATGCAGTACTACGACTATGTAGTAAACGAAACAAGATGGACTGCTTCTCCCTTAAATGAGGGCCAGGTAGAAATAACTCCTCTTATAGAGAGCACAATTGAAGTGGCTGTAGTTTTAAAATCCAGATTGAATGAAATTCTGGAAAAAGACAAAGCAATGGACAAGGCAATCGCTACTGAAATTACGTTAGATCTGCAGAAAAAACATGGCACAAATCTTTTAGACCGGATGATGGGGCGCGACATGGTTAACGATTCTTGTCATAAATCTCTGCCATTTTGCACATCAGATATCTACACCTTTCCTGCCGGAGTGAATTCAGGTACTGCACAAAGTGGACCAAACTACGGATGCCTGCAAACCACACCTAATCCTGCCTGGTATCATATGAAAATACTCAACCCTGGAACTATTTACATCAGAATGGAGAGTTCCCCTTTAAGAGATATTGACTTTATTGTGTGGGGACCCTTTAATGATCCTGTTAATCCATGTTCCGGACAATTAACATCCGGCAAAATTGTTTCTTGCAGCTACTCACCAAGCTCCGTCGAAACTGCTTATATCCCTAATGGCCAAAGAGGTGAGTATTACATTCTATTGATTACAAATTATTCAAACCAACCCTGTCAGATTACCTTTTCGAAAACAGGCGGTACTGGTTCAACAGATTGTACCATTCTGCCACCTCCTATTGGAAGTAACAGCCCTATATGTTTTGGAGAAGATCTGTTCCTTACTGCTGAATCCTATCCCAATGCAAGCTATCACTGGACTGGTCCAAACGGATATTCCAGCTATCAGCAGAATCCAATCCTGCGCAGTCCTGGGGTAGAATACAGTGGCACTTTCAGCCTTGAAATTACGGTAAACGGAAATACCAGCGATCCGGTAAGCCTTGAGGTCGTCATCAATGCAGCATCGGAGGCAGATTTTGATTACACACAGGTTTGCTATGGAAACCCAAACATTTTCACAGATCAAAGCACTGTAGTACCCTCTGGCACTCCCATTACCTTCTGGGAATGGAATTTTGGCGATGGAAACACTTCAACCATGCAAAATCCGCAAAATACCTATGCAAGTCCGGGCAGCTATAATGTTTCACTGACAACATATACCGGTAATAGAAGTTGCCCAAACACAAAAGTCAAGCGTGTTGAAATTCCTGAATATCCCTATGCTTTTGCAGGTGATGATCAGGAGATTCCCAATGGCTGGTCAGCAACACTTACCGGAGAAGCCAGTGGCGGAACCGGCGACTTGAGTTATTTATGGGAACCAGAGAATCTGGTAACCAATCCCACCGAATTAAGTACAAACACCATAAACCTTGGCCAGACAGCAATTTTCACACTAACTGTCACTGACAATATATCGGGTTGCGTCTCAACGGACGAGGTAATTGTAAACGTTACCGGAGGGGCTTTATTTGTTCAGGCCATGGCCGAGCCAGATATTCTCTGCAATGGCGAATCTACCCAATTGGATGCATTGCCCAGCGGGGGTGCCGGAAATTATACTTTCAGCTGGACATCTATTCCGGAAGGATTTACATCGAATATCAGAAATCCAATGGTCAGTCCTGAAGAAACTACTTCATACCATGTGGAGCTGTTTGATGGACAAGTAACTGTGACCAGCTCGATAGAGGTAACAGTAAAACCTTTCCCTGTTGCCAATGCCGGCAGCGATTTGGCTATAAACGTAGGTACACCAACCCAGCTTAACGGGTCGGCCAGTGGGGGAACAGGTAATTTCAGCTATTTATGGTCACCAGCCGATTCTCTGGCTAACCCTGCAACAGATCCTTTTATACCTGATCCAAATACAAAATTGCTCCATGCCCCAACCACCTTCCAATTGGTAATTCATGATGCCAATGGTTGTGTAAGTGAAACAGATGCCATGACGGTATTCACAGCTGGCGACTTTCTTGCCGTTTATGCACAGGCCGACCACGAAAGTATCTGCATGTATGATTCAGTTGAACTTTCGGCTACGGCTGTTGGTGGCAGTGGAGATTACACTTATTACTGGACAACCGACAACAGCAGTTGGACTTCATCCGAACAAAATCCGGTAGTAAATCCTGAAATAACGACCAGTTATACCGTAGAGGTTGATGATGGATATAAAATTGTAAACACAAGCACTACGATTACTGTTAACAATTTGCCAACGGTTGAAATAAAACCCGATGAAATTCCATGGTTTGCAGCTGACACCATTAATGTTTGTGTTAGAGACTCCGTTTGGCTCGATGCCGGTCCTAACCTGAATTACTATTGGTCAAATGGCAGTACCTCGCGTAAATTAAAAGCAGTAACCAACGGCAACTGGATCGATTTTCAGACCTGGGCAGTTGAGGTTACCAATCCTGTAACCGGCTGCAAGAATGATGATACGCTCACCATTTTCTTCGATTTTAATGCTTGTAATATAGGGCTTGACGAACGCAATAACCTATCGTCATCGCTCAAAATCAACCCAAACCCGGCAGGAGAATTGGTTCGGGTGATGGCTCCGGAAATCAAAACAGACGCAACGCTCTATATTTTTGCTGATGATGGTAAAATACTTTTTGAGCAAGCACTTTCCGCTGATTATGTCAACGGTGTAGCAGAAACAATCAAACTAAATAAGTATAAGGCCGGAAGTTATCAGATTGTATTGATTACCAATGAGGCCTTTGCAGCTAAAACATTGATTATCTATTAAAATAAAACGGGATTTATTTCATGTTTAAACATCATCAAAACGCTTCTGCAGTAGTTTTTGCAGGATTATTATTGCTTTTTTCGTTAAATCTGGTAGCACAAAAGGACAAAACACACTGCGACTACAGTATCCCGGGCGAAGTGCTCAACTGGAATTTTGGAGACAAAGCTCAACTCACTTTTTCTGAAGATACACCTTTTCCTTTTTCATCCGCCATGCCCGGAGGTATTGATATCCCTAAGGGAGTAAGTTCCATCAGTGATGCCGATGGTAATCTGTTGTTTTTTTCTGATGGTATGACCGCATGGGGAAAAGGGTATTATCCGATTATTAATGGTACGTTACTTGCAGGCAGTAAAGGAGCCACACAGGCTGCACTTTTTATTCCTTCGCCTGATAATGAGAATAAGTATTTCCTTTTTACATCTGATTTTTACTACCCTGACATCCCACAGTATAGTAACAACGGAATTCGTTACTCTGTCATCGAAAAAATAAATTATAGGTGGGAAGTAACTGAAAAGAATATCCATTTATTAGATCAAAATACACAGAAACTAGCTGCAGTTAAACACGCAAATGGAACAGATTATTGGTTGGTAACACATGGTTTTGGTAACGAGAAAGGAAATAAATACTTTGCTTACAAAGTGATGAAAGACTCTGTTTCAACAGTACCGGTAATAAGTGAAACCAATATAATACATACAGGCACCTCCCAGGACAACAACAGTGGTGGTTATATGAAAATTAGTACCAATGGGAAGAAAATTGTACTCGTCATTCCTTCAAAAGAAGAAGGCATAGTCGAAATTGCGGATTTTGATACTGAAACAGGACACATCACAAACCCTGCCCATAGTGCACCTGGCCATTTTAATTTGCCGCTGGGATTGGAGTTTTCGCCGGATAATCGCTTCCTGTATATGACCACTAATCCTACAGATAACTCTCAAAACTTTCTTTATCAATTCGACCTGAATCAGTTAGACATAAACAACCCTGTTGAAATTGCCAGGCTTTCACCATCAGATAATGCGCAGTTCGGAGCACTTCAACTAGCAGTTGATGGAAGAATTTACCTGGCAAGGTTTGGATTATCGATTTCACCAGTTGGTTTTCTTGGTGTGATTCATAACCCAAATCGTCCCGGTACTGCATGTAACTTCAATTATTTGGATGGGGTTGCGACTGACGGACTTGCCCTTAATGATGGTTCCGGCAGTATGGAAGGCCTCCCCAATTTCGTAAGCAGCTATTTTGATATTCCTTCTTTTTGGTGGCAAAACCATTGTGCCACGCATATCACCACTTTCAGGCTTCAGAATGAAGCTAATAACGGGCAGGTAAGCTGGGATTTTGGTCATGGTGGAGCCACAGACAACCAGCTCAGAGGTCAATATACTTATCAAGAAGCTGATACTTATACTGTTACTGTAACTGAAGTGTTCGAAGGTGAAACTTTTACGCAAACCCGCGACATCACAATTTATCCCTTGCCCACCATAGATATCGGTGCTGGTGAAGACATCATTTATATCCTTCCAAATTCTTCCATCACACTGGATGCCGGAATCTTCGATCAGTATTACTGGGAAGATGAAGATGGCAATCTTTTAGGTGAAGGACAATACCTGGATGTGGATCAGGAAGGTGTTTATGCCGTTACAGTAACAGATATCAACTGCTGCGAAAACCGCGATGAGGTAGAGATTAAATTCGCTAATATTTACATGCCTAATGCTTTTAGACCGGGAAGTCAAAATCCTGTCAATACCTCATTTAAAGCATTAGGGCCGGTAACCGCTTTGAATCAATTTCAGTTGTTAATCTACAACCGTTGGGGCCAACTTGTATATGAAAGTACCGATCCTTTTCAGGGTTGGGATGGCAAAGTAAAAGGCGAAGATGCACCACAGGCCACTTATATTTGGCAATTGACCTACGAAAGTTTTGAAAGCCAGTACCAGGCAGCCCAAAAAATTGTAGAACGTGGCATTGTTAACTTAATTCGCTAAAGCCGGATTACATCATTACAAAGCATTTTAGTAATTTCGCCATAAATTCATTCCTATGGCCGAAGTTGCACAATTCACGCCTTTGATAGCACAAAACCTGAATCTTGCCTATCATGCAGTGCGCAATGTGGTTCAGCTTTTAAGCGATGGGGCTACCATCCCTTTCATCGCCAGATACCGCAAAGAAATGACGGGCTCGCTGGATGAGACAAAAATCCTGGCCATCCGGCAACAGCTCGATCAACTCGAAACCCTTGAAAAAAGACGCAAAAGCATACTCGAATCCATTGCTTCTCAGGATAAGCTCACCGACGAGTTGGCTCAACGTATTGCCGCAGTCAATGATATGCAAAGCCTCGAAGACATCTATCTGCCATACAAACCCAAAAGACGAACCAGAGCTACGATTGCCCGCGAAAAAGGCCTCGAACCGCTTGCAGCCATCCTGATGAAACAGGAAATAAAAGATCCTGAAAGCATGGCAGAAAAATTTGTGAGCAAGGCAAAAGAAGTTAACAATACAGAAGAAGCCCTGGCTGGAGCCATGGACATCATGGCAGAATGGATTGCTGAAAATGCCAGGGTCAGAAAGTCGGTTCGCGAAACCTATCAACACACAGCCTTGATCAAATCGACAGTATCAGACGAAACTCATCAGGATGCAACTGTTTTTCAGCATTATTTCGATTGGTCGGAGCCGCTTGATCAGGCACCTTCGCATCGTGTGCTTGCCATATTCAGAGGTGAGCACCAGGGAATTCTAAAGCTTAAACTCGTCATTGATCAGGACAGCTGCCTTTCAAAACTGGAACGGATGTTTGTAAAGCCGGCCTCTACAACCCGCCATTATGTTGAATCAGCAGTAAAAGACAGTCTCAGGCGTTTGATCATTCCTTCCATCGAAACAGAAATACGAAACCATTACAAAGCCAAAGCCGACGCCAAAGCTATTGAGGTGTTTGTCGAAAACCTCAGACAATTGCTTTTGACTCCTCCACTGGGTTCTAAGAGGGTGCTGGCTATCGATCCCGGCTTTCGCACTGGCTGCAAAATCGTTGTCCTGGATGCGCAAGGTAAGCTGGAGCACAATGATACTATCTACCCTCACCCACCGCAATCGGAGACCAAACAAGCCATGCAGAAAATTAAAACTCTGGTGAATGCACACAAATTAGAGGTGATAGCCATCGGCAATGGCACAGCCGGTCGCGAAACAGAAGATTTTATCCGAAACATCCGTTTCGACAAGGACTTAACTGCCGTGATGGTGAACGAAAGTGGTGCTTCCGTGTATTCTGCTTCTGCCGTGGCAAGGGAAGAATTTCCTAATTACGACATTACAGTTAGGGGAGCTGTGAGCATTGGACGGCGGCTGATGGATCCGCTGGCTGAATTGGTTAAGATTGATCCAAAATCCATTGGCGTGGGGCAATACCAGCACGATGTGGATCAGAAAGCCTTGCAAACGAGCCTCCATCAAACGGTGGAATCCTGCGTGAATGCAGTTGGCGTTGAGTTGAATACTGCCAGCGAACAACTGCTGACATACGTAAGCGGGCTGGGCCCCCAACTGGCAAAAGCAATCATACAATACCGCAATGCCAACGGACCTTTCAAGAGCCGGGAAGAACTCAAGCAAGTGCCACGACTGGGACAAAAAGCTTTTGAACAATGTGCAGGATTTTTGCGTATCAGAGGTGCCGAAAACCCTTTGGATGCCAGTGCAGTACATCCCGAGAGTTATCCCATCGCCCAAGAAATTGCCCAAAAAGCAAAACTTCCGATCAATGAGCTGATGGGAAACAAAAAAGTGCTTGAGAAGCTTGACATCAAGACTTTTACCAGTCAAACGGCCGGCATCGAAACCATTCAGGATATCTTTTCGGAACTTGAAAAACCGGGGCGCGATCCAAGGGCAAACTTTGAAGTGATGGCTTTCGACAAAAACATCCGGAGTATCCAGGATTTGCACGAAGGCATGGAATTGACAGGCATCGTAACCAATATCACAGCCTTTGGAGCCTTTGTGGATATTGGTGTGCATCAGGATGGCCTGGTGCATATCAGTGAGCTGGCTAATCGTTTTGTTAAGGACCCCAACGAGGTGGTTCATCTCAATCAGAAAGTAAAAGTGCGTATCTTAGCAGTGGATGCAGTGCGAAAGAGAATCAACCTGAGCATGAAAGCTGTATCATAAAATACTTAAACGAGGATTAAAACGTTACAAAAATATGCTTAAGAAATCATTTCGATGGAGTATTTCGCTTGTGATATTCCTCCTGCTTTTTAGCCTTGAAGGGCACAGTCAGATCATCAAAGGGCAGCTGATTGCCGGACTGAACATGACACAGGTTGACGGTGATGAAGTGTATGGCTACAAAAAACCAGGCCTGCAACTTGGGTTGGGAGCCATGATTCCTTTTGGTGATAAATGGGACCTTTCGATAGAGACCATCTACAACGAAAAGGGAGCCAGGCAAAAAGCCCAGTATCCCATGCTGGCAGATTCGACCAATGGGGCTTACAGCCTGTATCTCAATTATCTGGAAGTTCCTGTTTTGGTGCATTTTACTGACAAAGAACTGATCACTGTAGGCACAGGATTTTCATGGGGACGACTGATCACAGCTCGCGAATACGAGCACGATCGCCAAACCAATACTGATGCCCAGAATGGTGTTTATAACCCAAACGATTTCAATATATTGGTTGATCTGAGGATGCGCCTATATAAACAAATAAAGTTTAATTTTCGCTATGCGTATTCTATGGCAAAAATCCGTACCCGGGAATACTCCACTAATACAGGTTCTGGAAGTACGTGGAGCCGTAAACAATATAATAACATGCTCACCTTCAGACTAGTATATATGATCAACGAAGCCAAAAGCGATCAAAACCGACGTCAGTTGCCATGAAACATTTAACTGCTTCCTATTGGATAAACCGACTCAAGCTGATTGCTCATCCCGAAGGAGGCTTTTTTAAGGAAGTTTATCGCGCTGCCGGGGAGATTCCTGCATTGGCATTGCCACCCCGATTCAAAGGCAACAGAAATTTTAGTACTGCAATTTATTATTTACTCGAGAGAGGCGATTTTTCTGCCTTCCATAGGATTCTTGCCGATGAAACCTGGCATTTTTACGATGGTAACCCGCTGGAAATAATCATCATAACTGCAGAAGGCAAGCTGAACAAACAAATCATAGGACTCGAACAGCCAGAAGCTTTACCCATGTTTACGATAAGAGCCGGTGACTGGTTTGCTGCCCGAAACACAGGCGATTATACCCTTTGTGGATGCACCGTGGCTCCTGGCTTTGACTTTGCCGATTTTGAGCTGGGTGATTACAAACAACTTGCCGCACTTTTTCCACAACACAGAAAACTGATCGAACAGTTTACTCGGATATGATTGATAAATAACTGATATCCACGGTTCAGGCCTTACGTTAAAAGCTGCTTACAAATTGATTAAAATTTGTACAGATTTTGATTGGAAGTTCTGCAAAAGTTGAACAGAAGTTGTGCAACTTATCTTGGATTGAATCAGACTTCCCTGAGAACTTAAAACCTGCCATAAACAGCCAAAAAACTCAATTTCTATTATTCGTATTGAGTTGCAAGTGAAGTTGTTTTACTACCAGCCTAAATTCTCCAAAGTTTTATTTTATGGCTTTAAGTTACTGAATATGAATAGTAAATGCAGTAATTTAAATCCTTCTAAACTCCATTGAATAAAAATTTACGAATTGGAGATAACTTTTATGGACAATTCATCTTTTTTCATTCAGGCAATTAGTCCTCCACCTATTGATTTAGATTGATTATAAATTGAGCCCATAGAGAATATTGGCCATAATTAAGCAGCTTGTAATGTTAAAAATTCTAAATTTACAAAGTCGTTTTTATGAAACCAATCAACGAAAAAGACGTATAAACAACTTAAATAAGTGATAACTATGGCAAATTTATACTTAGATTCTTCCATACTATCGAAAAACAAGTTTACAAGTGTACCTTACCCGATGGAACAAGTTAGTTCATACCGGATAACTTTGTTATATAAAATCAAACCATTCATAGCGAGCAACTTAATTCATTTTAGATGAAACCACTTAGCACGATATTTTTAAGTTCATGTTTTAAGCAAGATCAAATAAATCTCTATCATAAACAGAATTCTGAGTTTAAGAAAATCCTTCTTGGTTATACTGCTGATGCTGCAGGTATAACTAAATACATCAGCTTGCCTGCTGAAAAGCAAACTGGAACAACAAACCAATTCACCAAAATTCCACACAATTAATAATCTTGGTTATGAAACAATTTTACCTTGCCGTACTAATTCTTATACTTCAACTCACTGCACTGTCAGTATCAGGACAAACACTAACTCCCTCTTCCGAAACCTATTGCGAAGGTAGTGTTGGTGTTTTGATCACAGCAGATAACCTGACCATTGGGCAAACCTATGAACTTTGGGTGGGAGCCCAACCCTGGTCGCTAAATTTTGAGCTGGATTTTGTGGCAGCTGATGTTAGTTATCAAATTCCGGGATTGTGGTCCGAAAACCTGTATGAACTCCGTTTGGATGATGGAACTGTATTTGAAACAATCACCATAACGCAAATCAATAAGTACGACATTAGCGGCGGAGGAACCATTTGCAATGGCAATACGGTTGTTATTTCGGTAATCGAAAGTCAGAGTGGAGTTGACTATGAATTATATCGCGACAATGTGTTGGTCGAAACAAAACCAGGAATTCACTGGGGTGGAGCTGTGGAATTTTCTCCGGTTAATGTTCCAGGAACCTATATTGTTATGGCTAGCGGGCCTGATTGTGACATACAGATGAACGGCCAGGCTATCGTTTCGGAACAACCTGTTTCGAGTTTTGTTTTCGATCCGAATAATGTGTGTTCAGGAACACCAATAACATTTACTTCCAGTGTAAGCGACGGAACACCACCCTACAGTTATAAATGGAATTTTGGAGGCAGCTTAATCACTACCAACCAATCTGTAATAACCTATGTGCTACCGGCATATGGTAATGGTTCGCAGGACATTACAGTTTCACATTATGTGATAGATGCGGATGATTGCGAAAGCGACCCCACCTCTGAAACAGTTACAGTAGTTCAACGTCCTGATGCCAGCTTAAGTCCTAGCCCCGCTTGGAATGGCTGTAATGTGGGCGGGACCTATGAACTTACAGTTCACAATACTTCAACCACACAAGCAACAAACACAGGTTATACAATTGATTGGGGAGATGGCAGTGCACCTGATATATTTGACGAAACTTTTACGGATGCCACTCACCTCTATACCAACCCCGGCAGCTATGAATTAGTCCTTACGGTTGAAGGAGCAAATGGGTGTGATGCAACATTTACCGAATCCGTGTTTTATGGCACCAATCCAACCGGTGGTATATCTATCAGTGGCTCTATCACTGGTTGTTCTCCACTTGATGTTGAAATTACATTGACTGCTGATGTTGACTTAAATCCATCAGGAACTACCTACGATATTGACTTTGGCGATGGACAAAGTTTGATTTTTGAACATGACGATTTAATTAATTATTGGAATGCCGTCGAAGGACAATACATCATCACTCATACTTATGTTGAAAGTTCATGCGATCAAAGTAATAACGGGTATAGCATTAATCTTATCATTGAAAATCCATGTTCACAGATATATTCTAACGCAGGGCCTGTAAAAGTTTCGACGCCGGCTGTTCCTGATTTTATGCGCAATGATTTCCCTGATGACCCTATTATTGCCTGCGTGAACTCTAATATTACCTTTACAAATGAAACCATTGAAGGTTGTTTAATAATTGGCAGTGGTAATACAAATGCTACAAATTATTATTGGGATTTCAATAACGATGGCATAATTGAAAGTACAAGTGCCAACCCCACCTATATCTATAACAATCCGGGTACTTATACAATACAAATGATTGCACACACGGCTGAAGGTGAGGCTGGTGACTGTGGAAGTGCCGAAATTACAAGGCAAATTTGTGTGCAAGATGAACCGGCTCCAAATTTTAACATGATAATCGGACCTCAAACCTGCGTTCCGCTTGAGGTTGAGTTTAATAATACAACCGTACATTCACCTTGTGCCATGCCTGAATACACCTGGAACATTATCCCAAACAATGGATTTGAATTTTATGACGGAACAGACGCAAACAGCACCAACCCCAGGATCAGGTTCTTGGAGATGGGAACTTACATTGTTACCCTTCGCGCTCAAACTTATTCCAATGGAGCCATTTGTGCAGAGGTTTTTAGCACAGACCAAGTTATCGAAATTACAGATAACCCTGAAATTGCCATTTATGAAAATAATTTTGAGCTGTGTGGGCCACAGGCCATTAGTTTCAACAACAGCATACTGGAATACAACAGTAACGGACAACCCATAAATGATTATGAATGGGTAGTGACCAAACCGGATAACTCACAGGAAATTTATAACGGTGCCTATCCGACAATCGATTTTGATCAGTTTGGAATTTATAGCATCAATTTGGGTATCATTAATGTTTGCGGAAGTTCACTACCTGCCATAATTACCGTTGAAGTAGTTCCTGAACTCAGCAATATTGCCATCAATGCATCTGTGAATGAAGTTTGCATCGGACAAAGTCTTGGCGTATTAATCACCGGCGAAACGCCTCAGGATGGTGGAGGCAACTACCTCTACACCTGGGAAATTGATGAAGGAACCGGATGGGAAATATTACCAGGTGAATCTGGTATAAACCTGGATTATCAGGAACCTTTGACGTTTAATCCCACTCGCTTCAGAAGAACAGTAACCGCCCGTATCTGCGAAGATTCTGATATTTTTGAAGTGACCGTATCTCCAAATTTAACTGATAATTTTATCAGCAATGATCAAACTCAGTATATATGCTCCAATACGGCTCCGGACGAACTGATTGGCTCTTTGCCCAATGGAGGTTCGGGTATATATGAATATCTGTGGGAACAAAGCATCGATCAGGGTCAGAATTGGACAGCTGCCAATGGTGTAAACAATGAAATCAATTACGCTCCATCTGGTTTGTCAGATGATATATGGTATCGCAGAACTATTTCTTCAGGAAATTGTATTTCCATATCCGATGCAGTGTCCATCGAAGTGTATGGCCCCATTGTAATCAATACGATTACTTCAAACACAAGTCAGTTGTGTGCTGGTAATCCTCCGGAAATTATTAATGGCAGCACACCGGCACAAGCAGGCAATACTGATTTTAGCTTTCAGTGGCAATCCAGCACTGATGGCATAAATTATACAGACATTGCCGGAGCCGATGAAAGAAACTACAGCCCAGGCTCGCTAAATGAAACAACCTATTTCCGTAGGTTGGTTCTTTCAGGAGCACCTGTTCCAACCGGATGTAATTTGTCCGAAAGCAATACAGTTCAGATCACAGCCTTCGAAAATCCGACCGCAGATGCAGGAACAGATTTTAGCATACCCTATGGAACCTCTACAAACCTTAATGCAACCGTTGACCTGGGAACTCCACCCTATGTTTTTCAATGGGTTGGACCGGTGATATCACCTAACAGCACATCCACAGCCACAGAACAACTTATTCAGAATGAGACTTTTATTTTTACCGTAACTGATGATAATAATTGTGTTGGATCGGATGAAGTAATTGTTTCAATTACAGGAGGCCCCTTACAAGTTGATTTACAATCAAGTGACGATCAGATTTGCAATGGCACCAATGTTACGCTTACAGCAGTAGCTACGGGAGGCAACGATCCAAATTATTCTTATATCTGGAGTTCTGATCAGGGTAGTACATTCCCTGATAATAACATAATAACGGTTTCGCCTGTAGTTACTACAACTTACACCGTTTCAGTTTTCGATGGCTTTAACACAGTTGAAGACAACAGGCAGATTGTTGTTAGTAATTATCCGAATATAACAAGCCAGAGCAGCATTTCGGTATGCTCCGGCTACGAAATAAATTATGACATAACTTCTGATGTGCCGGGGACAACATTTGAATGGACAGTCAGTAACCCACAGCCCGCCTGTGTGAGCGGCGAAGCCAATGGAAGCGGGAGCAATATTCTTCAAACCTTAGTTAATTCCTGCATTGATCCGGTTGTGATAACCTATACAATCATACCAACCGGCCCATCCCCTACTTCTTGCGAAGGCACACCATTTGAATTAGATGTAACAATAAGGCCACAAATTAACAGCACTTTCCAGAATTTTTCAATCAATACAGGTACTTCTTCAATAATTCAAGGTGACATAACAGGTGGCACCGGAAGTTATCTTTATTCATGGGCACCTGCTGCCATGATACAGGGGCCGGCTAATGTGCTAAACCCGCATACTGTTATTCTGAACAGCCCTCAGGATTATACACTTACAGTAACTGATGGTGCAAATTGCAGTTATGATTTTACGTTTACCGTGAACACAGATGGCACAGCACTGGATGTGGCGATTAGTTCTGATGTGGTGAACGATGAAATTTGTAGCGGAGAGACGATTACACTCACTGCAAATGCATCTGGTGGCAGTGGAAGCTATGATTACGATTGGTCTGGCACACCTTTTAATGCTACAGAAGTTGATAATACGATTAGTTTTGTGCCGCAACAGTTAGGCATAAATAGTTATGGTGTAATGGTTTATGACGGTTTTACAAGCGTTAATTCTGATATTGACATATTGGTTCATGATTTACCCGTTGTCAATAGCCCCGGAAACATTCAAATCTGTTCGGGTGAGGCTATCGATTATGCCATTACGTCAAATATAGCAGGCACAAGTTTTTCCTGGACGGCTCAGGAAGCAACGGGATGTATCTCAGGATACAATGCAGGAACCGGTAACGAAATCAATGATGTATTAATTAACAGCTGTTCTGATCCGATTTCTGTAAATTATACAATCATACCAACTGGTCCTGCTCCCACCACATGTACAGGTACCCCTTTCAATTTTACAGTAACCGTAAGCCCTGAATTTTCAAATACCTTTTCTGATCAAAATATCAGCATGGGAACTTCAACTACTATAACTGGAACAGTAAGTGGTGGAACTGCTCCTTTCTCTTATAGCTGGAGCCCTGCTAATATGATTCAGGGATTAACAAATATTTTAAATCCAACCACAGTAAATCTTTTTAATCCTCAGTTATATACACTTATCATTAATGACAATAACAACTGCTCATATAGTGTATCAGTCACAATTACACCACAAGGCGATCCGCTAAGTGTCGGGATAGTTTCTGACGGAATTACTGACAATATTTGTGATGGTGAACAAATCACTTTAACCTCGACTGCAAATGGCGGCAGCGGCAACTACATCTACTCCTGGCAAGACCTGCCACCAAACGCGACAATCCAAAATAATATCACCAGTTTCATACCCTTACAATTGGGGGCAAACATCTATAGTATGGAGGTTTTCGATGGGTTTAATTATACCACTGAGAGTATAACCATTACAGTTAATGAAATACCGGCAATCACCAGTCCAATTGCGCATTATACCTGTTCAGGTACTTCCATAAATTATAATCCGGCGTCAAGTGTTGCAAATTCAACCTTTAATTGGACTTCCATTTCTAATCCTAATATTACCGGCAACACAGCCGGTGGTAGTGGAGCTTTGAATGACATACTTTATAACCCGACAACAAGTATTCAATCAGTCAACTATAGTATCGAGCCAACCGGCCCTGCTCCCACGATGTGTGTTGGGCCAGCTTCTGATGTTGAAGTGTTTGTTAACCCTGTGTCAAACATCACAAATACTGAAGACAATCAAATTGTTATTTCAGGTCAACTTTCACAGCAAGTGAACTTTACGTCTGATGTTTCCGGTGCAATATATAATTGGACTTCTACTTCATCTTGCCCCAATGACATCAATTATGCCCAGGTTTCAGGCTCAGGGCCTATTCCGGAACAGTTTGTAAGCATCAATCCTGATGGACCAAACAGTTGTTCAATTACCTACGAAGTAGTTCCTGAGATAAACGGATGTCCCGGAAATCCATTCACCTATACGATGATTATCAACACAACACCTACGATCTTTGATTTCACAGGTGATGGAAGTATTTGCTTCGGCGAAAACACTAGTCTCACACTCGAAGGTTCAGAAGTAGGTATCAGCTATCAGCTACTACGAAACGGAGCCCCAATTCAAAGCCCGCAAGATGGTACTGGCGACCCCATAACCTGGAGTGATTTAAATTTAGAAGGTACGTATGAGGTATTAGCCACAAATCCGGTAAGTGGGTTAACAGAAATGATGAACGGCAGTATCGATTTAGTCCTAAGAGCATTGCCAACAGCATACCAACTAACAATTCAATCGCCAGGAAACAATTGCCTGCCAATAATCTTAAGGTTAAATGGTTCTCAGATTGATGTTACCTATCACCTCTACAGAGAGGATGCGGGTGGACAAATAACTGAGGACATCGAAATCATTTCCGGCACAGGTAGTCCGATAAACTTTGCTGAACAAACGGTAGCAGGCACTTATTTTGTGATGGCTTTCTGGGATCATGGTGATGCAATTTGCAACAGGCAAATGAATAATGAAATAATTGCATATCCCTTACCCATTGAATTTGATATTGAACCTCATGGCATAGTTTGCGAAAATACGGATGAAATATGTATTTCAGGTTCAGAGCCTGATGTGAATTACCAGCTTTGGTTTAACAACCAACCCTTTGGCCCAATCATTCCCGGTGAAGCTGATGACAGTTCGATATGTCTTGGCATATTGAACGAACCCGGGACATTCCGTATTCGTGCATGGAACACCATTACCGGATGTGATATTTTCTATCAAAACACGATTCAGGTTGAACCGCTTCCAATCATTTATGATATGGCACCCGAATTTGCCTGTGCAGGAACAGAAATCATTCTTGAAGAATGTCAGGCCGGTATTGATTACTATTTATTCCTTGACCCCTCCGAAAGCAAACAAAGCATTCAGGTTGCCGGTCCCATTCAATGTGCGGGTGGCATCTTAAGCTTTGGCCCTCAATATGATGCCGGTGAATACAGTATTCAGGCTGTGAATAGCCTAACAAATTGTTCAGTCTGGATGGACGGCTCTACGACAATCTATCCCAATCCTGAAATTTTTGAAATGGCTCCTCAGGGAAATGCTTGTCCGCCAGTAGTTATCTACCTCGAAAACTATCAATTGGATATTACCTATTATCTGTATCGGGATGGTAATTTAATCCTTTCGGATGACGGATCGGATGGGTCGGTAAATTTTGGCTCTCAAACAGTTTCCGGAACCTATACCATTGGCGCACTTAGAAATCATCCTAATGGCGTGAACTGCGAAACGATGATGTCCGGCAGTCTGCAGATCTTTGAAACTCCTGCTGTTCGCACACTTTTGCCAACAGAAGATTTATGTGCACCCGCCTCTTTCTATCTGAACAGTTCCGAAACAGGGATAACCTATGAGTTATGGAGTGATGTTTCCGGATTGATACAGTCAGTTGTTAGCACCGATGGCGGTCAAATTGATTTTGTCCCTGTAAACAATCCGGGACAATATTATGCCAGAGCCGTTAACGGCCAAAACTGTTCCATTGAGATGGATGGCATCAGAACAGTACTGGAAATGCCAGAAGTTTACACACTTTCGCCACAAGGAAACTGGTGTGCTGATCAACCTCTCTCAATCAATTTGAGCAACTCAGATATCGGATTTACTTATCAGCTATTCCTCACCGGAAACCCCGCACCTGTTGAAAGCATTTCTGGCATAGGTAACCAACTGAATTTCTCTCCCGTAATTACGCCTGGCACCTATTTCATCATGGCAATCAATGATGTTTCTTCCTGCTCAACCTTGATGCAGGGTGAAGTGCTGATCAATATTATGCCGGAAATATTGAGTGATGATGAATTGTTTTTGTGCAATGATCAATTTACCAATTACACAATATTGTCTGATGTTCCGGATGCAACCTACAGCTGGATCGTGACAGATAATTCCGGTGGTGCCATTACCGGATTTGCAGATGGAACCGGAAACCTGATTGATCAACAGTTAGTAAACACATCCGGTCAACAGCAATATATAACTTATTTGATTACACCTACCGGACCAGCACCTACAAACTGTGCCGGAAATATTTTTGAACTCACCGTTTTTGTTGAGGCAGTATCGGAAATTACCAATCCCGAAAACTCCCAATCAATTTTATCAGGCGATTTCACAGAGGCGGAAATTTTCAGTACTAATATCATTGGCCAAACCGTTGATCTCAATTGGTCAGCCAGCCCAAGTTCAAGTGCATTAACAGGCTACACGGCCTCCGGAACTGGTGATTTGCCTTCGATGCAAATTTTCATTGACCCGAATGTTGCAAACCCACCAAATACTGCTTATGTTGAATACACTGTAACGCCTTCGGTAAACGGTTGTGAAGGAATTGAATTTACTTATACGATACTGGTTCAGCTTAGGCCAAATATTTTTGATCTTTTTGCACCAGGCGCAACAGAAATTTGTAACGACGGCATCTCACAGGCTCCATTGGAATTAAGCGGGTCAGAAGCTGGTGTAACTTACCGCTTATTACGTAATGGTGTGATACAACCACAGTATGATCAGCCGGGCGATGCGGCTGGCAATCCCATTCAATGGCTTGTTGATCAGGCTGGAACTTATACCTGTATTGCCGTACACGATGTTACAGGTGTGACGGAAAACATGACCGGTATAGTTGAAATCGTTGGTCGCCAGCTGCCGATAGCCTACAACCTCACAACACAACAGCCTAATAATAACTGTTTGCCCATCACACCACGCTTAAGCAACTCAGAGGCCAACGCTGTCTATGAATTGCTGCTTGAAGATTCAAACGGTATTGTTACAATTGTTGATATACAAAATGGCACAGCTGCTAACGAGCCTCTGTTATTTGCACAACAATCCCTTGCAGGAATCTATACAGTCAGAGCACGCATTAGTTACGACGAAATTAGCTGCGAAGCCATGATGAATGGTAGTATTACCGGAAATGCCCCACCTCAGGAATTCGACCTTAGCCCCGAAGGCGAGCTGTGCGAAGATGATGTAATACTTACCATGCTTGGATCAGAAATAGGGGTTAACTACAGCTTGATCCTGAATGGGATTCCGATGGGTAATACTTATGCAGGAACCGGTAATCCAATATCTTTCGGAATCTTGCAAAACCCCGGAACTTATCAGGTTCATGCAATCAACACAACAACAAGCTGCGAAATAATTTTCTCAGAAACATTAACAGTGAATTCCAGTCCCGAAACGTATGCTGTTTTCCCTGCCAATGCCTGTCCGAATACGGAAATATTTATGACCGACTGCGAAGCCAGCATTGATTATTATGTCTATTTCGAAGCTTCCGTGCGCGGTGTAAATGAGTTTATTGAGGTTGCAGGTCCCTTTAATTGTGGCCCCGACGGAATAAATTTTGGTGCATTCCAGGATGCAGGCATCTACCGGATTAAAGCTGTTGACCCAACTACAAATTGTAGCGTATGGATGGATAACAATGTCACAATTTGGCGTACTCCTATTGGCTATGCCATGTCGCCTCAGGGAACAGGCTGTGGCCCGATTACTTTTAGCATGGAAGATTTTGAGGCCGATGTCACTTACTTCCTGCTCAGGGATGGAATAACTGTTGAAAGCACTATCGCCACTGGTGGTACAGTTAGCTTCAGTCCACAAACAGAAACTGGTAATTACACCGTCTCCGCTCAATTTGGGAATGGAGGAAATCAGGTTTGCAACAATTTGATGATTGGCCAGTTTGAAATTTTACCTCAACCAGAAATCTTTACTTTACGACCTATCAATTCACCCATTTGCCCACCGGCAGGTTTCTTCCTGGCCAACTCACAAGCAGGCGTGATGTATCAGCTTTATAATGATCAAACAGGTTTGATTCAACAGATAAGCAGTACCGTTGACGGCGAGGTGATAAATTTTGATCCGGTAAATACGCCAGGCGAATATTGGGCAACAGCCACACTTGGAAATTGCGAGGCACAGATGAATGGAACCAGAACGGTTTCGCCTTTGCCTGTTGCCTACAACATCACACCTTCAGCAGGTCAGTGGTGTAGTAATGATAATGTAGAAATTGGTTTGTCTGATTCCGATATCGGATTCACTTACCAATTACATCGAACTCCCTTTAGTTCTAATCCAATTGCAACTGTTGCAGGTGATGGCAATGCTATTATTTTCGGGACGTATGCTGTAATTGGCAACTACCGTGTACTGGCCATCAATGATGCCACAGGTTGCGAGCGATGGATGAATGGCGAAATTCAAATTAATGATCCACCCCTGCCGTTTAACATAACCGCAAATGGATCAGTGCCACAAGCTGGATGGAACTGTCCTCCTGTTGAAATTGGACTGCAATTATCCGAAACAGGCGTCAACTACAACCTGTTTCAACCTGATGGAACTACTACCCTGGCCGGAACTGGTGCTGCGCTGATTTTTGGAACTTATTCCACCTCAGGCGAATATTATGTTGTTGCCACCAATCCAACTACAACCTGCAGTGCCCAAATGCCGGGAACTATTAATATTTTCGATGGCCCGGAAATTTATACCTTAACTTTAGTTGGCCAACCCTCTTATTGTTTTGGTGATGACAACGCCATTGAATTGGTTTTAAATTCATCACAGCCAGGGGTTATTTATCAACTTTTCAAAGATGACATCAGCAATCCGGTGATGGCAGAAATAACAGGAACAGGAGAGCTTTTGAGTTGGTTCCCGGTTTCACAGTTTGGTGAAGGCAATTATTTTGTAATGGCACATTTTGCTGATAATCCTACTTGCAGTGCAACCATGAACGGAAATATCACAATTGATGAAATTGCACTCCCAACGGCATCACTCGCTGGCTCAACCACCATTTGCGAAAGTTACTGCACCACACTCAATTTTAATGTTGCAGCTGATCTTCCATTCGAACTTATCTATACTGAAAATGGAATCGCACAGCCGCCATTAAACTTCGATCCATCAAATCCTGATTATTCGATTGAGATTTGTCCAACAGAACAAACAATCTATGAGATCGTAAGCGTAAACTATACGGTACATCCATTTTGTGCAGCTCTTGACATAAGTGGAAACTTTACTGTGTTTGTTGATCCATTACCAATCGCCGAAACAGGCCCGGGAGGTATTATCTGTGAAACACAGGGATATCATTTTGGAAGTGCGTTTGTTGAAAATGTATCCAACTGGAGCTGGGAAATTCATGACGGACAAGGCAGTTTTGATAACCCGGCTTGGATTACACCGGTTTTCTATCCCGATCCGGTAACAGAAATCACCGAAATGACCATCAGATTAGTTGCTTATGGAAGTGGCGAATGTATTGGTAATACGGACACCTCATTTGCCGTGATTCAGGTTTATCCTCAACCCCAGGCTTTTGCCGGAATGAATGACAGTGCCTGCGTCAACTCCGCTTATCCTTTAAGCGAAGCAACTGCTGAAAATTACAGTGCAGTGCAATGGGTAGTTATCTCAGGATCAGGCTCTATTGATTCGCCCAATACTTTAAATCCAAACTATCTACCCCATCAATCAGATGTTGGAACAACCGTAACGCTGCAACTAACTGCCACAGGCGAAGGCCCTTGCAATCACTTATCGGCCAGTTCATTGATCAATATTTATATCGAGGGATTACCTACTGCCAATGCTGGTCCGTCGCTCATTACCTGTGTTTTAAATCCTATTCAGGTAACTCAGGCAACTGCATCCTACTATTCAGAAATCAACTGGACACATAACGGAAATGGTACCCTTACGAATACAAATGCTATCAACCCGATCTACTTCCCTGATATTACGGATGCCGGCACTACAGTGACTTTGACATTAACCGCAACCGGAGTAGGAAGTTGCGACAGTGAAGTAGCCGTTTCTGAAACCAATATTCAGATTGATCCGCTTCCGGAAGTATTTGCCGGCAACGACAATTTTACCTGCGAGTTAGAAGCATTTCAGCTGGATGAAGCCACTGCAACCCATACATCTTCAACCATTTGGTCGATAGTGCAGGGCAATGGCACGATCAATGATCCTGACGAACTAAATGCCACCTACACCCCGGCTGCAAGCGATGCCGGAACTACCGTAATTTTAAGGCTGAGAGGCTTCGGTCAAGGCAATTGCAGTGCTTATACAGATGATTCATTCATTAATATTGATGTAATAACCAGTCCTGAGGCAAACTTTGAGGTAGCCACTCCTACTTGTGTTAACGAGCTAGTTACTTTTGAAGATGCTTCCACAACCAACACTGGAATCATTGAACAGTGGATATGGAATTTCGGAGATCAGTCTCCCGAAATTATAGTAGATTTCCCTGATGATCCAAACGTCAGCCACACCTACACAGGGTCCGGAAACTTTGTTGTGACGCTAACAGTAGTGAACAGCAACGGCTGTGAAGCAAGCAACTCACAGACCATACAAATAACCCCCGCTCCTATTGCAGCTTTTGTAATTCAGGGTGGTTTATGTGCAGATAGCCCTATCAATTTCATCGACCTGTCGCAAGAAGCTGGTGGTGGTGCGATCACTTCCTGGGATTGGAACTTTGGCGATGGAAATTCGTCAGATCTACAAAATCCGGTTCATAGTTATGATGCTCCCGGAACTTATACGGTTACACTAACAGCGTATAACGAAAGTGGATGCGCAAGCAACACCTTCGAAGCAACAATAACCATTGAGGAAGCGATACAGGTCGAAATTGACGATTCTAACTTATTTGCCTGTGCCGATGAGCCTTATCAGTTTAATGCCACTTCGGCTGATGCCGTTTTCTGGTTCTGGGATTTCGGTGACGGCAACACCTCTACCGAACAAAATCCGCAACATGCCTATGCTACATCAGGAGCGTATTTTGTAACACTTACCGGAACTACAATGAACGGGTGTTCGAATACTGATGAAGTGATGCTGATTGTTAATCCGGAACCCATTGCCGGCTTCAATGCTAACCAGACAGCCTGTACTAACGAAGCGATGCTATTTACGGATACTTCTGTAACGCCTAACGGTGTGATTACTGAATGGCAGTGGGATATGGGCGATGGCACTGTTTACACCATCAACAATCCCAACGACAGAAACATAACACATCAGTTTGCCACCCCAAATCAATTCCTGGTATCCTTAACCATAACGGATGCAGCTGGATGTACAGATACCCACACACAAACGGTTGTTGTGCAGCCCGGCCCTGTGGCCATGTTTACCTATTCTGCCAGCTGTACAGGTCAGCCGGTAATCTTTACTGACCTTTCCATCCCAAATGGCGGTTCGGATATTGTTTCCTGGACATGGGATTTTGGAGATATTCCTTCAGGAAACAATAACACCTCCAATCTACAGAACCCCGCGCATACCTTCGTTGGAGAAATGCCTGTTGGTGGTTACACAGTTTCGCTTACAGTCACAAATGCTACAGGATGTGCGGCAAGCATAAGTCAACAAGTTTTCGTAGATGAAACACCATTTGTTGAAATCATCTCGTCAGAAAACGAAATTTGCCTTACTGAATCCATATTGTTCTCAGGCGTTGGTGATAATGTTGTATCCTGGTTCTGGACTTTTGGAGACGGAAATACCTCAACACTTCAAAATCCAACACACACCTATCTTTCAGCAGGAACTTACAACGTTAACTTAACAATTGTTACTGCGCAAGGATGCACCAACAATGCCAGCGAACAAATCGTAGTAAATCATATGCCATCAGCAGGATTTACAACTAATTCGCCTGTCTGCCTCGAAAGTCCGATTCAGTTTAACAACACCTCTGTTTCGCCAAACGGCAATATCCAAACCTGGATATGGGACTTTGGCGATGGCACAACGCAAACTATCCAGGCACCCGACAATCCAAATGTTGCCTATACCTATCTGCAGGCAGGAACATTCAATGTAACGCTTACCGTTATTGACAATGTTGGATGCGAAGACAGTTTTACCCGTCAGGTTAATGTTCAAAATAGCCCATTGGCCAATTTCACCTTTGACCAGACTTGTTTTGGAGAGCCTGTTTTGTTTACCGATCTATCATCACCAAACGGAGGCCCCGATTTGTTTAGCTGGGAATGGGAATTTGGTGATCCACTTTCGGGTACCGATAACAGCTCAAACCTGCAAAATCCTTCACATCTGTTTACAGCTCCCGGAATCTTTAATGTTAGCCTTACTGTTACCAATACATTGGGTTGCACCAATACCATTGAAATAGAAGTTGAAGTAAGCGAGACCATAGCCATTGACTTTACGTACGATGCACCATCGTTCTGTCCGGGAGAAACGATAGACTTCACTCCCGATGGAGTTGATATCGTATCCTACCAATGGGATTTTGGTGATGGTGGTACTTCTATTCAGCAAACTCCACAATATATCTATTCCAACCCAGGAACTTACACCGTTTCCCTTACTGTTACTGATATCGATGGCTGTCAGGGATATGTAGAGCATGAAATCCTTATCAATGAAGAACCTGTTGCAGCTTTCTCTACCGACAGCCCTGCCTGTAGTGGAACACCTACACAGTTCTTTAATGCTTCAACTTCGCCAACAGGATACATTACCGAATGGGTGTGGAATTTTGGCGATGGCTCAGATGAGGTAGTTGTTACATTCCCTGATAATCCGGATGTGAGTCATCTTTATGCTGAGGGAACATACAATGCCAGCTTAACTGTTACAAATAGTAATGGTTGTTCTAATACCATTAGTCAGGATGTTAGCGTAACTCCCGGGCCAGTCGCAGCTTTTGATTATACAGGCACTTGTGCAGAAAGTCCGGTTAGCTTTATCGACCTGTCGCAGGAAAATGGCGGAGGCGAAATCGTTGAATGGCAATGGGATTTTGGAGATCCAACCTCCGGAACCGACAACATTTCAACCTTACAAAATCCTATCCATATTTTCTTAACTCCAGGAAACTATGATGTTGAGCTTATCGTCACTAACATCAATGGATGCCAAAGCAGTGTAATTAATACAGTAACCATTGACGATGTTATTGATGTAGCTATTGATTTGGAAAGTCCAAACATATGTTTAGGCCAACCATTCCAATTCACCGGCATCTCAGATGTAGCCATTTATTGGCACTGGGACTTTGGCGATGGAAATACTTCTACGCTTCAAAATCCTGAACATACGTATTCACAAACAGGCACTTATACTGTGGTTCTTATTGGTGAAGATGCAAATGGCTGCTCAAATACCGATGAGATCAGCGTTACAGTGTATCCGGGTGCGCAGGCTGATTTTATCAGTTCAGCTCCTGCCTGTGGTAACGAGGAAATCGAATTTACTGACATATCAATTTCGCTTAATGGTGCTATTGAAAGTTGGCTATGGGATTTTGGTGACGGTAATTCCTCTACCGACCAACATCCTGTTCACAGTTATAATTTCGCGGGCACCTATGACGTGACCTTACTGGTTACTGATGTTGAAGGCTGTATAGGCGAAATCACCAAACAAGTACAAGTGAACATCGAACCTCTTGCTCAGTTTATCTTTGAGGAAAATTGTGCCAATACACCTGTACTTTTCACCGATTTGTCATCCCCCAACGGTGGAAGTGATTTGTTCTCATGGTTCTGGGAATTTGGCGACCCTGAATCTGGTGTAAATAATACATCGACCTTACAGCATCCTTCGCATCTTTTCGTAGGCCCGATGCCTCCGGAAGGTTATGCTGTTGAACTGACAGTAACTAATACTGCAGGTTGCACAAACATTTACCAGCTCAATGTATTGGTTGGACAACTTCCTGAAATTGAAATTGATGTCAGCAGCGAAGCTTTTTGTGCAGGTGAAGTTGTGGAGTTCACAGGCATTGGACAGGATATAACCAACTGGTTCTGGAACTTTGGCGATGGCGGGGTTTCCACTCAGCAAAACCCGAGTTATGTTTATGCAATTCCAGGAAACTATACGGTTACCTTAACGGCCACCCATCTAAATGGTTGCGTAGGTATGGCTAGCATAGAGATTGGTGTTGGACAACAGCCTATTGCCAATTTCGAAACAGAAAACAATTGTTTTGGTTTGCCAACACAATTCCATGACCTTTCCGTTAGCCCTGAAGCCATCATCGAAGAGTGGTTATGGGACTTTGATGATAATGGCAATACCTCTGCTGAACAAAATCCTAGCTATGAATTTACCGAACCTGGTGAATATTATGTAACACTAACTATAACTACAAATTACGGCTGCGTAGAATCGCTAAGTCGTTGGGTTACAATATTCGACACCCCTCAAGCTGCCTTTACCTTTGTTCAGGCCTGTGACCCACCCGGGCAATTCCATTTCTTTGACCAGTCAACAGAAAGCGCAAACGGCAGTCCAATTATTGAATACGCCTGGTATTACGATGGCTCACTGTTCTCAGAAGGTGTGAATCCGGGATTTGTATTCCCCACAACAGGGGTTGACCATGTGATTACCCTGGTTATTACAGATGCTGTTGGCTGTTCATCCGAATTTGAGGAGAACATCACGATTTGGGAACCACTTGATATTAGCTTCACTGCAACAGAAGTTTGTGTGGGTGAGCCAACGCTTTTCGAAGCCTTACACGAACCCGAAACAGTTGGTGTAGGCTACTATACCTGGAACTTCAATGATGGCAGTCCATCGTATGAAACCATTGAATCAGAAGTATCGCATACCTTCCCTGCTGCAGGAACTTACCCCGTTGAGTTGACCACTGTTGATGAAAACGGCTGTTCGCAAACCACATATAACATGGTGATCGTAAACCCATTACCTATACCTGATTTCGATTACGTTAGCGGTGTTTGCGATGAGCCTACCCAGTTTACCGATCTCTCATCAGGAAATGGAGTTCCCGTTGTGGAATGGTTCTGGGAATTCGGTGATGAAGATGAAAGCACTTCCGATGAACGTAACCCGCTATTCACGTACGCATCACAGGAAGGAACCTATCTGGTTAGATTAACGGTTACCAATGCTAATGGCTGCGTAAATACCATTGAAAAGGAAATTTACAAAGAGCCTTGTTTGCAGGCATCCTTCATCCTACCATTCGGTGAGTATTGTGCACAAAGTGAGATTTGCTTCGCAGAAAATTCTATTATGCTCATTGAGGATGGACAAATAGTAGAATGGGCATGGGACTTCGGTGATGGTACCCAGCTGGTATATAATAGCCCACAAAACCCCATATGCCATACATGGGAACCTGGATTTACCGGACTTGAAGCAGGAGAGTATGTTGTAAGCCTCACAGTTACAGGAGAGGTAAACGAAAACCTCTTCACACATACGTATGCTGTAACCATCCAAATCAGGGCAACCCCCAGGGCACATTTCATCCCTGATCCGGTATGTCATGGTGTTACAACACAATTCATTGATTTGTCAGAAGATAATGGCGAACCACTTACAAACTGGTTATGGGAGTTTGGCGATCCGGAAAGCATCGATGACTTCTCAAGTCTTCAAAATCCGTCCTGGCAATACACTGAGTTTGGCACTTTTGAAGTAAGTCTTATTGTGGCCAATCAGTATGGTTGTACAGACACAACGATAAGAGAGGTGATAATCTGGCAACCTCCATCAGCCGATTTCATTGCTGTTGATAGTTGTGTAACTTACATCACCTATTTCAATGATTTGAGCGATGAAGGAGGTGCTCCCATTGACAGCTGGTTCTGGCATTTTGGTGATCCAAACAGCAACAATGACGATGGTAATCCGTGGACTGACTCAACTGCAACAGATCGGCTGACGGAACACATTTATATGCAATCCGGCACTTATTTTACAAGCCTTGTTGTTGAAGATGAAAATAGATGCCGCGACACGGTGCGCCATAGCCTGCCAGTGCATCCTATTCCACAGGCCAGCTTTACTTTTGAAGATCGCTACGAAGGAAAACAAGGACAGGTCTATTTCCAAAATACCAGTGATCCTTCGGCCAGCACCTTCTTCTGGGACTTCATGACCGGACAAACCTCAACCGAAGAAAATCCGATTTATCAGTTCGAGGACGACGGACTCTATGAAGTGATGCTGGTAGCTTACAACAATCATTTATGTCCTGATACGGCTGTGAATGATTACGAAATCACCTTTACAGGACTCTATTTCCCCAACAGTTTTGTGCCAGGTCACAGTGAACAGGAATTCAGTGAGTTTAAAGGCAAAGGCGAAAATCTGGAGACCTATACCCTTGAGATTTTCACCAGTTGGGGACAATTGATCTGGTCCAGCTCACGGCTCGAAGATGGACGCCCTGCAGATGCATGGGATGGCACCTATAACAGTCAGGATTTACCAACGGGTTCTTACATCTGGAAAGCTTCTGCTACTTTCAAGGACGGGACAATTTGGGAAGGCTCTGACAATGGCGATGGCAATATTAAACCTTATGGAATCATTAATCTGATCCGATAACAGAAAGGAGGAACACTATGAAAGCAATTGAATACCTGATCAACGGATCACAAATAATGAAACTCATGAAAGCTCACAAGTATAAATTAAGCCTGATGGTTCTGACAATATTTTTAAGCATTAACTTAAAAGCTCAGGACCCGCACTTTTCGCAGTTCTTCAGCAGTCCTACTTATTACAATCCGGCTTATACAGGCCTTTCGCTCGGGCTAAAGGTACGAATGCACGCCCGTAAATTGTGGATGAATCTCCCTGGCGAAAACTACCTGACAAATTTTAGCATGGATATTGCTGATCGTAACATCCCCGGTGCAGGTGGTATTGGCGTGTTGTTTAATCAAACCAGCGAAGGCCTGGGTTATATCAAAACAACTACCACCGGTATCTTACCTGCTGTGCGTATTCCTTTATCGCAAAGTGCTATCATTCAGGTTGGTGCCATGGCCGGCTTTGTTCGTAAAGAGGTAAACTTTGATGGAAATCTGATTTTTGCAGATCAGCTTGATCCGCGATGGGGTTATATTGGCCCGTCGAGTATTAGCAAACCTGCCGACAATTATGTGGTTTATCCTGATTTTTCGTTCGGTAGCATTTTCCAGTTCGAAGGCAACAATGTGGTTGGCACACTGGGTGCTGCTGTGCATCATCTGATGGAACCCAACCAAAGCTTTTTTAATCTGGATGCACCCCTCGCCCGAAAATACGTTGGCCATTTCGACCTGATCATTGATATTGACGAATATGAAGGCTATTACAACCGCAAAAAGAGTTTTAAGCTTAATCCGGGCGTTATATTTCAACAACAAGCCGAAATGACAAATTTCAATCTGGGTATGAATATCTATATGTCGCACCTCTACCTCGGTATCTGGTTTCGGAATGATGTGCTGGAATATTCCGAATTTGCTGACCTGATCTTTTTGGCCGGGATCAACATTGGATTTACCGAGAACTCAAGGATGAAACTACTTTATTCGCATGATATGGCCATCAGCACCAATAATAATTTTGCCGGCCCTTCACACGAAATCAGTCTGATACTTGAATTTGACAACCTGAGGTTCTTTAAACAGACTGAAATCATTAAAAATGTGAAATCCAGAAACTTCTCACCAATTGAATGTTCACCATTTTAAAATGATATAGCAATCAAACCAAAAGTAAGCCATAGGAAGCTTTTGGTTTGATTGCTTTTTACAAGCGAAAAAAAGATTCTCCCAAGAATAAGTACAACATAAATAACTGCTGGGGTAAAAGCGAAATCCATCATGCAAGGATTAGCAAAGCAAGATAGAGTAAGAACTTACATCTGTGATACCACTGAACAATGACCTAAATGCGTCATGTTTCCAGTTTAAGTATTTCTGCTAATGCATTATAAGAATACGTTTTTTAAAAGTAATTGAAATTCAGGTATGCGTTTTTATAGCATCTTTGTGGTACTCAAAAAAGAAATAGGTATGAGGATGCTGTTCTCACTCACCTATAAATTGAAAAAACTCAAAGAACTGAAAGAGTAACCTGATCGAAATTTTTACCCTTATGAAACATCCATGACGTCTTCGACACCCGTGAGCATGAAAAGTGAAGAGTTTCGTAATTTTGTGTTTAACAAAATTACGAAACAATGGAAACAACACAAGTTCAATTTGAACAGGTAGTATCGCGAGGTTGCGGTATTGATGTTCACAAGAAAATGCTCGTAGCCACCATAGATGGTGAAGGGCTGCAGCGAGAAACGCGAGAGTTTGCGACTTTCACAAGTTCTTTGACAGAATTGAAAGAATGGTTATTGGAACGAGAGGTCACCCACGTTGCCATGGAAAGTACAGGCGTTTATTGGAAACCGGTTTACCACATACTGGAGCCATCTGGTATAAAAGTCTGGGTAGTTAATGCCCGCCACATCAAGTATGTGCCTGGGCACAAAACGGACAAAAAAGACAGTAAGTGGATTTGCAAACTGCTATTGGCAGGCTTATTAAAGCCGAGCTATATACCGCCAAAAGAGCAACGGGAATTGCGGGATTTAACACGCTACCGAAAAAAAATGATCCAGCAAGTTGCATCGGAGAAAAACCGAATTGTTCGTATTCTGGAAGATTCCAACGTAAAGCTATCGAGTGTATTAAGTGATACAAATGGAGTAGTAGCCACCAAGCTCATCAACATGCTTTGTGAAGGAAAGAATGTCACTATGCAA